>Ga0181597_10000017_pt1 | contig 172979 bp, 177 predicted proteins | sample 041ome_5_FD_148647 | JGI IMG/M metagenome (GOLD analysis project Ga0181597, IMG submission 148647) | Coastal salt marsh microbial communities from the Groves Creek Marsh, Skidaway Island, Georgia - 041403US metaG (spades assembly) | ecosystem: Environmental > Aquatic > Marine > Intertidal... | reverse complement strand
CGGATGAGAACAATACCCCCAGCGTCGATATCTTTTGTCAGTTGGTCGAGTGTCTTAAATCCGCTCATGCGTCTCGGGGGAACCTATAGCTTGCCCATGGCAACGGCGGTGTCGCTCATGCGGTTGGCAAAGCCCCACTCATTGTCATACCAGCTCAGCACCCGCACCAACCGGTCGCCGACAATCTGTGTCTGGGTCAGGTCAAAAGTCGAGCTGTTCGGATTATGATTGAAATCAATCGACACAAGCGGTTCATAACAGACGCCGAGCACGCCTTTGAGCGGGCCGTTGGCAGCTTTGATAATGGCGTTATTGATTTGCTCAACCGTGGTTTTCTTCTTGGCTTCAAACACCAGATCAATCATCGAGACATTCGGCGTCGGCACGCGAATGGCCGTGCCGTCCAGCTTGCCGATCAATTCCGGCAGCACCAGACCGACCGCCTTGGCGGCACCGGTCGAGGTCGGAATCATTGACAGCGACGCAGCGCGCGCGCGGCGCGGATCGGAATGCAGCGTATCGACCGTGCGCTGGTCGCCAGTAAACGCGTGGATTGTTGTCATATAACCGCGCGCAATGCCGCAGGTTTTGTCCAACACTTGCGCCACCGGCGCGAGGCAGTTGGTGGTGCATGACGCGTTGGAAACGATTTTATGGCTCTTGCGCAGCTTCTTGTCATTGACGCCGTAAACCACCGTCAGGTCAGCACCCGAAGCCGGGGCCGAAACCAGCACCCGCTTGGCACCGGCGGTCAGATGCTTGCCCGCATCCTCTTGGCTGGTGAACAGCCCGGTGCATTCCAGCGCGATATCGACGCCCATTTTCTCCCACGGCAGATTGGCCGGGTCGCGCTCAGCGATAACTTTAATGCCTTTGCCATTCACATTAATGCCGGTTTTGGTGGCCTTTACTTTGGCCGGCAATTGCCCGTGCACACTGTCATATTGCAGCATATGCGCATTGGCTTCGACACTGCCCAAATCATTAATGGCGACCACATTCACATCCTTGCGCCCGCTTTCAATAATGCCGCGCAGCACCAGACGCCCAATGCGTCCGAAACCGTTAATTGCCACATTCACTGCCATATCGTTTCCTCTCTTGGTAAGTCTCTAAAGCGCATCGCGCGCGGCGGCGGCGATGGCCTCCGCGGTAATGCCGAAATGTTGAAACAGTTGCTCGGCGGGTGCGCTGGCACCGAAACCGTCCATGCCGATGAAAATATCCTGCGGCCGCAAATAGCGGTCCCAGCTTTGACGCACCGCCGCTTCCACAGCGATACGCAAAGGCGTCTCGCCCAGAATATCGGCCTGTGTGGCGGGGCTTTGTTGCTCGAATAATTCCATGCACGGCACCGAGACCACGCGCGCGCCAATGCCGTCTTCTTTCAACATATCGCGGGCTTGCATGGCGATGGAAATCTCAGACCCCGACGCCATTATTGTGACTTGTGCATCGCTGCCACCGGCTGCCAATTCATAAGCCCCATGGACGCAGCCATTGCGTTCTTCATAACCGCGCACGGTCGGCAGACCTTGGCGGGTGAGTGCCAAAATGCTCGGCGCGGAATCCAGCTTCAGCGCCAATTGCCAGCATTCCAGCGTCTCAATCGCGTCGGCGGGGCGGAAGACATAAGTATTGGGTATGGCGCGGAGGGCGGCCAAATGCTCGACCGGCTGGTGCGTCGGGCCGTCTTCGCCAAGCCCGATGGAATCATGCGTCAGCACATGGATGGTGCGTTGCTTCATCAGCGCTGATAAGCGAATAGCGGGGCGCGAATAATCCGAGAAGACAAGGAAAGTGCCGGAATAGGGGATGAAGCCGCCATGCAGCACCATGCCGTTCATCGCCGCCGCCATACCGTGCTCGCGAATGCCCCAATGGATAAACTGACCTGCCATATTATCGGCGGAAACCGGTTCTTGCTCAGGCGTCTTAGTGTTGTTGGAGCCGGTGAGGTCGGCCGAGCCGCCAATCATCTCCGGCACATGCGGGACAATGGCTTTCAGCACTTCTTCCGAGGCTTTGCGGGTGGCCCAGCCGGGTTTTTCCTCGGCCAGTTGTTTTTTGAATTCGTCGACGGCACCATCGAGGCCTTGCGGCAAGTCGCCGGAGACGACACGCTCAAAGCGGTTGCGCGTCTCGGCCGATTGCGCGGCGAGGCGTTCTTCCCAAGCTTTACGGGTCGAGGCATGGGCGCGACCGGCGACGCGCCACTCATCCAACAGCGCGGAAGGAATTTCATAAGGCTCTGATGACCAGCCAAGGCTTTCGCGGGTCAGCGCAATCTCGTCATCGCCCAAAGGCGCACCGTGCACACCGCTGGTGCCGGCTTTATTGGGGCTGCCATAGCCAATGGTGGTTTTGCAAGCAATCAGACTTGGCTTGTCGCTGGTGCGCGCCGCGGCAATCGCCTCTTCAATGGCGTCATGGTCGTGACCGTCAATGCGCACCGCATTCCAGCCCACCGCTTCAAAACGGCCTAGTGCGTCGCCGGATTCGGCAAGGTCGAGCGGCCCGTCAATCGAGATGCCGTTATCGTCATAAAGCACGATCAAGCGCGACAATTTCAAATGCCCGGCGATGGAAATGGCTTCATGGCTGATGCCCTCCATCAAGTCGCCATCTGACGCCAGCACATAGGTATAATGGTCAACCAAATCATCGCCGAAACGGGCATTCATCATCCGCTCCGCCAGCGCCATGCCAACCGCCGTTGAAATGCCCTGGCCGAGCGGGCCAGTTGTTGTCTCAATACCCGCCGCATGGCCGTATTCGGGGTGGCCCGCCGTGCGCGCGCCGAGCTGGCGGAAGTTTTTAATCTCCTCCAGCGTCATATCGGCAAAACCGACCAGATAATGCAGCGCATATTGCAGCATCGAGCCGTGACCGGCCGACAGCACAAAGCGGTCGCGGTCGGGCCATTCAGGTGCCAGCGGGTCAATTTTCAAAAATTTCGTGTATAAAACCGTCGCGATATCGGCCGCCCCCATGGGCAGACCCGGATGTCCCGAATTGGCCGCTTGTACAGCGTCCATGGAAAGGGCGCGTATGGCATTGGCCATTTGTTTCAAAGGCATGGAGCCGGTTTCGGAAGGTGCGCTTTTTTCGGCGTCAGACATTCAAAAATCCCTCTAACTCATCGGGCTTAAAACCCGCAACCGCGTCGGTCGTCTTTATACCGACAAGACCGCCTGAGTTGGGGCGAACAATGCCCCTGCGGCCTGTTAGAGTCAATGCCAGATTCGGCAGATAGAGTCCCGCAATTAACAGATTTTATTGACGAAGAAACGGGGGCAATTTTATGCTAGGTAAAGAGGTAATGATGCAGAAAATTCAACCCGCACTCGAACGCCTGCTGAAAGCAGTTGACCGGCTGACCGCCGAACACGCTCGGCTGAGCGAAGCGGGCGAGGAGATGCTGGGCAAGCTGGCCGAGTTGGAAGCGCTGGAAGTCGAATGTGCGCATTTGCGCACCGAGGTCTCGACGCTGAAAAAACAAAATCAGAATTTGGAAAGCAGTCAGAAGCGCGCCGCCACGCAGGTCGAAAAAGCGATGCGGCAAATCGATGACGTGCTGGGGGAGGCTTAGACATGGCCGAAATTACCGTATCCGTTAACTCGCGCCCGTTTCAGGTGGTTTGCCGCGACGGCGATGAAGCACAGGTAACGCAACTTGCCGAAGATTTTGCGACCCGCGTTGCGAGCACAAAAAAAGGCAATGAGAAAGCCGGTGACAGTCACCTTTTGGTGCTCACCGGTTTGATGCTGTGCAATGATGTGCGTGATTTAAAGCGCGACCTTGAGGCGGTGCGCCGAGAAGTGGCCGAGGCCGGAGAATCGCGCGCTGCGCTGTCGGCGCGGGTCAATGAGATCGAGGATGTGTTGTCCACGGCACTCATCTCGGCGGCGGAAAAGATCGAGGCCATTGTGCCGGATATTTCCCCCGATATTTCTAACGGCACGGATAGCGCGCCTGAAACCCCTGCCAGCTCGACCTGAAGAGGGGTTACGGGTTTCACATTTGCCGCTATAAGGCGATAAGGAACTGCCCGACGCGAAGACTGCTTTTAACGCTCGGGGCCTTACGATCCTTTAGGGAACTGTCACTGAGGCGGGTTGCGGCCTGCTCCATACGGTGCCCACCTACTTTAGTAGGTCTCCGAGGATTCGGCAGGAAACGGTCGCGGCGGTTCCAACTGATACAAGCGGGTGGCGGGACAAGCAGAGATGGACGAAAAAGACCGCATGCGGCGCGCCATGTTGGCGTCGCGCAGCGCACATGTAAAAGCGGCAACCAAAGCGGGTGATGAAGCCAGTAGTGAAGCCAGCAATCAAGCAAATGCGCTGGCCGCTCATGCCGCCAAGCTGAAAGGCCAAATTATCGCCACTTATTTGCCGCTGGGCGGTGAGATTGACCCGCGTCCTTTAATGGCGGCTTTGCGCCAACAAGGAGCCGGGCTGGCTTTGCCGGTCTGTGTCGATGAAGAAGCGCCTATGGTGTTTCGACGCTATAAGCACGGCGATGGTCTGCTGCCCGATACGATGGGCATTGCCGCGCCGCGCGCTACTGCCCAACAGGTGACGCCGGATATTGTGCTGCTGCCTTTGTTGGCGTTTGACGGCGCCGGCCGTCGGTTGGGCCGCGGCGGTGGATTTTACGACCGTACATTGGCCAAGCTGCGCGACACCACGCCATGCCGCTTTCTCGGTCTGGCTTTTGACATGCAAATGGTTGACAAATGCCCGACCGCGCCGCATGACGAACCCTTGCACGGTGTGCTGACACCTAGCATTTGGCACGAGTTTAACAAGGATTGAGCGGGTTTCATGCGCATTTTGTTTTTAGGCGATGTAGTAGGGCGCGCCGCGCGCGAAGCGGTGACGCGGCAAGTGCCGGTCTGGCGCACGCAATATGAACTCGATTTTGTCATTGTAAATGGCGAGAACGCGGCCGGTGGTTTCGGCATCACGCCTGATATCACAACGGCTTTTCTTGAGGCCGGTGTCGATGTGGTCTCGACCGGCAACCATGTTTGGGACCAGAGCGATATTCGCGCTTATATTGCGGATGAGCCGCGGCTCTTGCGTCCGGCCAATTTTCCGCCCGAAACGCCGGGCAAAGGCGCCGGCCTGTATGAGGTCGGCGACAAGCGTGTGCTGGTGGTCAATGTGATGGGGCAGTTGTTTATGGAATCGCTCGACGACCCGTTTGCCGCGGTCGAACGCGAGCTGAACGCTTGCCCGTTGGGCGAAGCGGCGGATGCGATTATTGTCGATATGCATTGCGAGGCGACGTCGGAGAAAATGGCGATGGGGCATTTTTGCGATGGCCGCGCCAGTCTGGTGGTCGGCACCCATACCCATGTTCCAACTGCAGATGCGCAAATTCTGCCGCATGGCACGGCCTATCAAACCGATGCCGGTATGTGCGGCGATTATGACAGTGTCATCGGCATGGAAAAAGAAGAGCCGGTCAATCGCTTTGTTACCAAATTGCGCGGCAGCCGGTTTGGCGCGGCGCAGGGCACACCAACATTGTGCGGCGTGATGGTGGAAACCGACGATAAGACCGGTAAGGCGGTGGCCATACATCCGATACGCGCCGGTGGCAGGCTTTCCACCGCCGCCCCGACACTGTAAGCTAGAACTGAAACAAAAAGCGGAGGGTGCCATGGCAGGCCATTCCAAATTTAAGAATATTCAGCACCGCAAAGGCGCGCAGGACAAAAAGCGCGCCAAGATTTTCGCTCGTCTGACCAAAGAGATTATGGTCGCGGCGAAAATGGGACTACCCGATCCGGACGCCAATCCGCGTTTGCGCACGGCGATATTGGCGGCACGAGCGCAAAACATGCCGAAAGATAATATCGAGCGGGCCATCAAAAAGAGCTCGGATGACAGCGACACGGTTTATGAGGAAGTGCGCTATGAGGGCTTCGGCCCGGCCGGTATCGGTATCATTGTCGAGACGCTGACCGATAACCGCAATCGCACGGCAGCCGAGGTGCGTTCGACTTTTGCCAAAAACGGCGGCAATCTCGGTGAGACCGGTTCGGTGTCTTTCATGTTTGACCGCGTCGGCGCGATTGAGTTCGACGCCGAACGGGCTGACGCCGAAACCGTCTTTGACGCCGCCATTGAAGCGGGCGCGGAAGATGTGGACAGTTCTGATGCGGGCCATGAAATTATCTGCGCGGTGGAAGAATTACACAATGTTGTCAGTGCTCTAGATGGTTCTCTGGGGGAGCCACGCGCGGCCGATATTATCTGGCGGGCGCAAAATGATATTGCCGTAGACGGCGAAGCAGCCGAAAAAGTAGTAAAGCTGGTCGAAGCGCTGGACGATGTTGACGACGTCCAGAATGTCTATGCCAATTTCGACATTTCGGAAGAGGTGCTGCAGCAGCTTTCGGCCTAATCCTCGAAGGAGGACAAGAGAGGAAAGCAGTTGAGCGCAGCCACAAGACGGCTTATCGGACTGGACCCCGGGCTTCGGTTTACCGGTTGGGGCGTGATTGATATGCGCGGCTCGAAACTCACACATATTGCCAATGGCGCAGTGCGTTCGGACGCGGCGCTATCGCTGGCCGAAAGGCTGCTGCAATTGGATGAAGGGCTGGATGCGGTGGTGGCCGAGCACCGGCCCGATTTTGCCGCTGTCGAACAGACCTTCGTCAATCGCGATGGGGCGGCGACGCTGAAGCTGGGTCAGGCGCGCGCCGTCTGCCTGTTGGTGCCGGCGCGGTGGCGCATTGGCGTCAGCGAATATGCGCCGAATTTTATCAAGCGTAGCGTCACCAGTTCCGGCCATGCCGACAAGAAACAAGTTCAAAGCATGGTGCAAATGCTGCTGCCGACGGCCGAGATTGCCAATGAGCACGCGGCTGACGCGTTGGCTGTTGCTATCACGCTGGCTCATGCCGGAGATTTTGGCGGCAAGATGCAGGACGCGATTGCTCGCGCCGAGCGAAAAGGGGCGGTCATATGATCGGTCGCTTGCGCGGGCGCGTCGATGGGCGCGGTGATAATTGGGTGCTGATAGATGTCGGCGGCGTCGGTTATATGGTCGAATGCTCGGCGCGTATGCTCGAAAACCTGCCGGGCGATGGCGAAGCCGTGACGCTGGCGATCGAGACATATGTGCGCGAAGACCAGCTGAGGCTGTTCGGCTTTTTGAGCGAGGAAGACCGTAGCTGGTTCCGCCTGCTGATGGGCGTGCAGGGGGTTGGTGCCAAAGTAGCGCTGGCCATTGAAAGCGTTTTGTCGGCTGATGATTTGACGCAAGCCATTGCGGCGCAAGACAAAGCCATGGTGGCGCGCGCCCCCGGTGTCGGCCCCAAAGTGGCGCAGCGCATCGTGCAGGAATTGAAAGACAAAATCCCTGAGGCGCAGTTTATCGCGGCAAGCAGCACGACAGCCGGACCCGGCGGCGCGGCGGCGGGCAGCAAAGTGCTGGAGGAAGCGCTGTCGGCATTGACCAATCTCGGCTATCAGCGCAGTCAGGCCAATGCGGCGCTGATGGCGGCGCGCGGCAAGCTGGGCGATGAGGCTGAAAGCATTGAGGCGCTCATCAAACAAGCACTGAAGGAGATGGTCTGATGAGTGAGCGTCTGGTTGACCGCAATGTGCAATCCGATGATGCGGCGCAAGATGGCGATGCCGCCATGCGCCCTAAAACGCTGGCGGATTTTGTCGGTCAGCAAAAAGGCCGCGAGAACCTGGCTATTTTTATCGAAGCGGCGAAGAAGCGCGGCGATGCGCTCGACCATGTGCTGCTCGCCGGCCCGCCCGGCCTCGGCAAGACCACATTGGCGCAAATCGTTGCGCGCGAATTGGGAACCGGTTTCCGCTCCACTTCCGGCCCGGTCATCACCAAAGCCGGCGAGCTGGCCGCGCTGCTGACCAATCTCGAACCGCATGATGTGCTGTTTATCGACGAGATACATCGCCTCAGTCCGGCGGTCGAAGAAGTGCTGTATCCGGCGATGGAGGATTTCGAGCTCGATTTGATTATCGGCGACGGTCCAGCGGCGCGCTCGGTAAAGATTGATCTACCACCTTTTACTTTGGTCGGCGCGACCACGCGCTCCGGTCTGTTGACGACGCCGCTGCGCGACCGTTTCGGTATTCCGATTTATCTAGGCTTTTATACGCATGACGAATTGGAATTTATCCTTCGCCGTAATGCGAAACTGATGGGGCTGGATGTGACCGATGACGGGGCGCGGGAAATTGCTTCGCGGGCGCGCGGCACGCCGCGTGTGGCGGGGCGGCTTTTGCGCCGGGTGCGCGATTTCGCCAATGTCGATGGCACCGATAAGATTACCGCGGCCTTGGCCGATGCGGCGCTGGGGCGCCTGGAGGTCGATAAGCGCGGCCTCGACGGCCTTGACCGGCGTTACCTTAGCGTGGTGGCGGAGAAATTTATCGGCGGGCCGGTGGGCATTGAAACGCTGGCCGCCGCACTGGGGGAACCGCGCGATGCGCTTGAGGATATTGTCGAGCCGTTTCTCATCCAATTGGGGTTTGTCAATCGCACGCCGCGTGGGCGTATGCTGATGCCGGCGGCTTTTACGCATTTGGGCTTGGATGTGCCGAAGACGGCGCACGAGGCGCAATCGGAAACCGCCAGCGACCTGTTCAACGAGTGATTATTTGGCGCAAAATGCGGGTAAAAGAAAACACACGAATCGCGGAAATCGTCACTTATAGTCAACATCATAAAGCACGGGGCGGCGTTTGTTTTTTTTGACAAATCGCCCAATTCTGCAGAAATTTTCCTGCAGATAGTTTCGGGGAACATATATGAACCAGAACCAACTGCTTGGTCGTTTTGAAAAACAGTCTGACGGGACACGTCATCTGTTGGATGTGCTGGTGCATTACGAAGACACGGATTTTTCCGGTTTTGTCTATCACGCCAATTATCTGAAATTTGCCGAGCGCGGACGCTCCAATTTCCTCAAACTGGCCGGGGTTGAGCACGCACAATTGCTCGAGCACACGCCGCCACTGGCTTTTGTGGTCGGGCGCATGGAGATGGATTTTGCCGCGCCGGGCCATATCGAAGACGCGCTGCTGGTTGAAACGGTATTTACCCAATTGCGTGGTGCCAGACTGGTCGCTGAGCAGCGCGTGTCGCGCGATGGCGAGACTTTGTGGCTGGCGCATGTGCTGGCCGCGGTGGTCGATTTGCAAGGCCGCCCTAAACGCATGCCGAAAGATGTCGCCGCGCGGCTGACGCCGCATCTCGGCCAATCGTTTCTAAACAAGCCTGTTTCAAAAACCGACACTGCATCAGGGGCGGCTAAAAAGTGACAAAGTTTGGTCACATTTACGCCATAGAAGAACACAAATTGTGAGAGCTTTTTCATGGAAACTGTAACCATTGATCCGGCGGCGCAGCTCGCCCTGACCGATTTTTCGCTTTGGGCGCTTTTCGTCCGCGCCGACATTGTCGTCAAACTGGTGATGATCGGTCTGATTATTGCCTCGATAGCCAGCTGGTCAATCATCATTGAAAAGATCATGACCTTTCGCGCCGTGCGCCGTCAGGCGGAGGAGTTTGAGGCACTGTTCTGGTCGGGCGAGACAATGCAAAATATCTATCGGCAATTGGCCAATGGCGAGCCGACGCCGTCTGTGCGCGTATTCAACGCCGCCATGCGCGAATGGGTGAGCCATGACAGCAATCGCAGAAAAAGCGATACGGTCGGCATTGTCCCATCCATTGAGCGGGCGCTGACCAATGCGGTGGCGCGCGAGATGGAAGCGTTGGAAAGTCGCGTGTTATTTTTGGCAACGGTGGGCGCGGTGGCACCTTTCATCGGCCTGTTCGGCACGGTTTGGGGTATTATGAACAGCTTTCAGGCGATTGCCATGAGCCGCGACACCAATCTGGCGGTGGTCGCGCCGGGCATTGCCGAGGCGTTGTTCGCCACCGGTCTTGGTCTGCTTGCCGCCATTCCGGCGGTGGTTGCCTATAATGCTTTTTCTTCTTCGGTGCAGCGCTTCGCGGCGCGGCTCGACCATTTCGCCGATGATTTTATCAATCTGATTTCGCGCCAAAGCGGCCCAAACAGTAAAGGCTAGGCGCTTGGCTTTTTCCTCCCCCCCCTCCAACTCATCGCGGCGGCGACGCCATTACCGACCGATGTCAGAAATAAACGTCACGCCCATGGTCGATGTGATGTTGGTGTTGCTGATTGTGTTTATGGTCGCTGCGCCGCTCTTGACGGTCGGTGTGCCGGTCAATCTGCCCAAGACGGGCGCGCAAGCGCTGCGCGGTGATGAAGAGCCTTTGGCAATTTCCATCAATGCCGACGGGCAGGTGTTTTTGCAAGAAACGCAAATCGAGAGGGGCATGCTGATGCCGCGCCTCAAAGCGATTGCCGGTGAAGGCTATGACCAACGGATTTATGTGCGCGGCGATAAGAGCGTCAATTATGGGCTGGTCGCCAATGTGGTGTCGGAAATCAGCGCCGCCGGTTTTGCCCGCGTGGCATTGGTGACCGAAAAAGCCGGGTCGCCGAAATGAGGTCGCGGGGATAATGCCGTTGTCGTCCAATCTTCTCGCATCGATTTTTCTGCATGTGAGTTTGGCTTTGCTCGTCGGCTTGTGGTCACCAATGCTTAATGATGCGCGGCTGAACGACCAAAGCCTGCCGATTGAAATCATCACCATCGACCAGTTCACCAAGCTGGTCGAGGAAGCAACCATGCCCGATGAGGCCGATGAGCGCCAAGAGGCACCGGCTTTTGAGCGCACTAACGCGCCGTCTGCAGTGCAACCCGACACCATGCCTTTGCCCGATGCCGCGCCGCCGCCCGATAAGGCACCGACGCCCGAGCTGACGCAAGAAGCGGTGCCCGAAGAGCCGCGCTTCCGCGTCGCCTCGCCGGTGCCATTGGCACGCCCGCAAGTGAAGCCGAAACCGCTGCTCGATATTGGTCGTGTGCAGGCGCTGCTCAACAAGACCCCCGACCAAGAGGTGAGCGATAGCGGGGTCAGCAAAAGCGAAGCCGGCCCCAGCGCGGCCGAGCGATTGACTTTAAGCGAGGTGGATGCGTTTCGCGCCCAAATGCGACGCTGTTGGTCGCCGCCCGCCGGTGCTAAACAGGCGGAGAATTTGATCGTGCAGGTTCGTCTTTCTTTAACACCGGGCGGGGCAATATCGGCCGGGCCGGTTGTGGTCAATCGGGCGTTATTGGGCGACCCGTTTTTTCGCGCCGCGGCGGAAAGCGTGTTGCGCGCCATTCGGCGGTGCCAGCCTTTTACCATGCCGACTGAAAAATATGCCAGTTGGCGTAATATTGAGTTAACATTCGACCCGCGTAAAATGCTGGGCGGCTAGAGAGGGTCAGGAGTTACCCATGAACGCATATCATCCATCCATCAGCCCGAGGCGCGGCCTCGCCGTTCTGGCGATGATGTTTTGCCTGCTGCCCATTCCGGCATTGGCAGCGCTGAAGATTGATATCACCCAAGGCAATGTCGAGCCGCTGCCGATAGCGGTGCTGGATTTTGACGGCGAGGGCTCGGTGGGACAAGATTTGGCGACAGTGATTGTCGCCGACCTTGAGCGCTCCGGCCTGTTCCGTCCGGTCGATCGCGATGCTTTTATCGAGCGGAATATCGGCGTCAATGTGCGGCCGCGTTTTTCCGATTGGCGCGTTATCAACGCGCTGGCACTGGTCACCGGCCGCGCGGTGCAGCACAGCGATGGCCGCCTGTTGGTTGAGTTTCGCTTGTGGGATGTGGTCGCCGAAGAACAGATGGCGGGTCTGCAATTTTTCACCACGCCGGAGAACTGGCGGCGCATTGCGCATTTGGTGGCCGATGCGATTTATGAGCGTCTGACCGGCGAGACCGGCTATTTCGACACGCGACTGGTCTATGTTTCGGAATCGGGGCCGAAAAACAATCGCGTCAAAAAACTGGCAATTATGGACCAAGACGGTTTCGCGCAGAGCGAACTGACGCGGGGCAATGCGCTGGCGCTGACGCCGCGTTTTTCACCGACCGCGCAGGAAATCACCTATTTGTCGTTTTACCGCAATAAGCCGCGCGTCTATCTGCTCAATATCGAGACCGGTCAGCAAGAAGTTGTGGGCGATTTTCCCGGCATGACGTTCGCGCCGCGGTTTTCGCCCGATGGCCAGAAAATCATAATGAGCCTTGAGCGCAACGGTAATTCCAATATTTACACTATGGATTTACGGACCCGCGAGACGCGCCGTCTGACTTCGTCTTTGGCCATTGATACAGCGCCATGTTACGCGCCCGATGGCAGTCGCATTGTGTTTGAAAGCGACCGCATGGGCTCGCAGCAGCTTTATGTGATGGAAGCTGACGGCTCCAATGTGCAGCGGATATCTTATGGTGAGGGGCGTTATGCGACGCCGGTTTGGTCGCCGCGCGGTGATCTCATTGCTTTCACCAAAACCCTTAACGGGCGGTTTCTTATCGGCGTTATGCGCACCGATGGCAGTGGCGAGCGTATTTTGACCGAAGGCTATCACAATGAAGGCCCGGCATGGTCGCCCAATGGTCGTGTTATCGCGTTTTTCAGAGAGGGACGGGGTGAAAACCAGGGGCCGACATTGTGGACTGTCGATGTAACAGGCTATAATGAGCGTCCGTTATCTACCCCCGGATGGGCCTCCGACCCCGCATGGTCGCCGCTTATTCGATAGTTCAAGTAATTGCTACATTTATCGTTAAACTGAGCTTTGATTTGCAATTACGCTTATTTTGGCTTATTTACAATCGCAGATCAGGCTTTCTGCCTGCGCATAATGAGGAGCTTTCAATGGGATCGCCGACAAAATCAAAAATTATAATTTCCATGGCTATAGCCGGACTTACTTTGGCTGGTTGTGCATCAACCGCTAATCAGGGATCGTCTTCGACATCATCGTCTTCAACAAGTGCTTCGACGGCGACCTCCGGCTCGGCGAGCGCGCAATATCTGGTGCAAAATGTGGGTGACCGCGTTTTCTTCCAAACCGACCAATCAAATCTTGACGGTTCGGCCCGCGCGACCTTGCGTAATCAAGCGCAGTGGCTGGCCCAAAACGGCAGCATCAACTTGATTATCGAAGGCCATGCCGATGAGCGCGGCACCCGCGAATACAATCTGGCATTGGGCGCGCGTCGTGCCAATGCAGTGCGCGATTTCCTGATTAGCGAAGGCGTGGACGGCAACCGCTTGCAGACCATTTCTTATGGTAAAGAGCGCCCGGTTTCGTTGTGCTCTGAAGAAGCTTGCTGGTCGAAAAATCGCCGCTCTGTAGCGACCATTCGCTAGCGGCAAAAAACGGATTTAAGGGCACCTTCGGGTGCCCTTTTTTCTGCCTTGATTTCGCCGATTTTGCCGCGCATAGATTGGGATATGAGATTTTTAGCTGCATTGCTGACACTTTTCGGCCTGCTTGCATCACCTGTTTGGGCGCAAAGCGGGCCGCGCGCGTCGTCAGAATTTGCACCGCGCGCGCCGGGCTCTGACCAACCGGCGGGCGAGCGCGTTGACGCGCTGGAATTGCGTATCGCGCAGCTCGAGCAATTACTGGACGCGCAACGCACATTACAAAATCGCAATCGTCTGGCGGAAACGCAAGCCCTGAGACAGCGTCTGGAATTATTGGAGGCGCGACTTTTATCGGCGCAGGACAGTTTTTCTGCCTCGGCTGATAGCACCTCCTCAGCGACGTCAACATCAGATGCCGCGGCACGTGTGCAATTCAATCAATTGGCGGAAATGTTGCGGCTCATTCAGGCGCAGACCGACCGCTTGATGATTGATATGCGAAATCTGACGCAGCGCATCGACAAAGCCTCGTCGGATAATGAGTTTCGTTTTCAAGCTTTGGAGGGCGGTGTGCGGCGCGCCAATCAGGGTATTTCATCGTCATCGGCCGAGCCCGAGGTTATCGGCTTTGTGAAAAAAGCCGCACCGGTCGGCGGTTTGGCCGACGCTTCGGCGGTTATCGATGTGACGACGCCGCTGGTCGGTGAGGGCAATCCTGAAGACCTTGGTGATTTTGATGCGCCGGTGCGCGCGCCATTGGACGACCCGCAAGCGTTGTATGAGCGGGCGCTGGGCGATTTGCAGGGCGGCGATTATGCCGGTGCGCGGGTCGATTTTGCGGCGTTGGTCGAGCGTTTCCCCAATCATAAAATGGCTGGACACGCGCAATATTGGCTCGGTGAGACGTTTTATGTGCAGCGCCAATATAAGCTGGCGGCGCAGGCTTTTCTGGCTGGTTACACGACCTATGAGAAGAGCAAAAAAGCTCCCGATAGTCTGCTGAAACTGGGCATGACCCTGACCGCTTTGGGCGAGAAGAAAACCGGCTGCGATGCGTTTGCCGAATTGGGAGCCAAGTTTCCCGACGCATCCGCCGCTGTCGCCAAGCGCGCTGAGATTGAAAAAAAGCGGGCCGGCTGTGCCTCCTAAATCCCCCTCTGAAACGACGTCCGAGCTGACCGGCGCGGCGTTCTTGCATCGTTTACAGCCTTATGGGGCTGACGCGCATCTGGCCTTGGCGGTATCGGGCGGCGGGGATTCCATGGGTCTTTTAGCGCTGGCGGCAGAGGCGCAAAAAATGTCATACGCGCCGCGCTTCACCGTTTTGACGGTTGACCATGGGCTGCGGCCCGAAGCGGCGGGCGAAGCGGCGCAAGTCGCCGCGGCTTGCAAGCGATTGGGTGTGCCGCACGTCACACTGACCGCCGATGCGGCGTTGCCCGATAGCGGTATCCAGCAACAGGCGCGACGCTTGCGTTATCGGCTGATGGCGGCGTGGTGCGCCGAACATGGCGCGGACGCTTTGGTGTTGGCGCATCACCGCGACGACCAGGCCGAGACCGTGCTGATGCGCATGGCGCGCGGCAGCGGCGTCAGTGGTTTGGGCGGCATGGCCCCGCGCCAAACTTTACAAACCGAGGCTGGGCCGCTTTTGCTGCTGCGGCCTTTTTTGCAGGAAGCGGGCGCGACGCTGAAAGCCTTGGCCCACGCCGCCGCATTGCCGGTGATTGAAGACCCCAGCAATAGGGACGAACAATTTGAGCGCGTGCGTTGGCGCAAGCTATTGCCTTCGCTGGCCGCGCAAGGCTTGAGCACCGAACGCCTCGCCGCCATGGCCGAGGAGATGCGCTCGGTGCAGGCGGCGTTGGACAAAAAGCTGACCGGCTGGCTTGACGCCTATGCCGACTGGCATCCTTACGGGGTATTGTGTCTGCCGCGCCAAGATTTCGACGCGCTGCCTTTGGCGCATCGGCAACGCTTGCTTGGCCGCTTTGTGCAATATTTCGGCGGCCACAAGCATCCGCTGAAACAGAAAAAATCCGACCGCGCGCTGGCACAGATCGCCGGTCAGGGACACGGCGCGACAGTGCTGGGCGGGGCGCTTGTGCGCTGGCGCAAAGCACAATTATTTATCGGCCGCGAAGCGGCGGCTTGCGCCGCCACGACGGTTGCGAGCGAAGGGGATTGGGATCACCGCTTTCGTGTTGAAGCGGCGTCTCAAAACCCTGATTTGAGCCTTGCGGCATTGGGTGCGGGCGGTGTCAACGATTTGCGGGCGCGCGGTGGGCGCTTCGATACGGCGATTCCGGCTGCCTATTTTGCCGCACTGCCGGGGGTTTTTGACGGCGAAAAACTGCTCGGCTGTCCTGTATTATCGGCGGAAATGAGGGAAGTGACTGATTTCCGCCTGTCGGGCGTTTATTCCCATACCCTGTACCGCGACATTTTGCGAGGTGGGCAGGGCTGGTAAACCGATGCGTGCGGACCTATATTCATTCTAAGGAAAGTTCACGCTAAAACTTAAAGGTGAAACTGTGAATGGTATGAGAAATATTGCTGTTTGGTTGGTTGTCGGTTTGATGCTCTTTACCCTGTTCAATGTGTTTCAGGGGCCTTCGGCACAAACCGCCAATCGCAATGTTAACTTCTCGCAATTTACGGCAGAAGTTGACGCCGGCACGGTTGCGGCGGTCACGATTGAGGGTGATGCCATTACCGGAACGTATTCCGATGGGTCGTCTTTCTCGACCTTCGCGCCGCCCAATGATGTGACACTGGTGCAGCGCCTGCAAGAACGCGGTGTCGCCATAACCGCCAAGCCGGACAGCTCGGGCTCGCCGACCCTGCTCGGTGTGCTGATTTCATGGTTCCCCATGCTGCTGCTCATCGGTGTGTGGATTTTCTTCATGCGCCAGATGCAAGGCGGTGGCCGCGGTGCCATGGGCTTTGGCAAATCAAAGGCCAAACTGCTCACCGAGGCGCAAGGCCGCGTAACTTTTGACGATGTCGCGGGCATTGATGAAGCCAAGGACGACCTGCAGGAAATCGTTGAATTTCTGAAAGAGCCGACCAAGTTTCAACGCCTTGGCGGTCGTATCCCCAAAGGCGCGCTGCTGGTTGGCCCTCCGGGCACCGGTAAAACGCTGCTGGCCAAAGCCATAGCGGGCGAGGCCAATGTGCCGTTCTTCTCTATTTCGGGTTCCGATTTTGTCGAGATGTTTGTCGGCGTCGGCGCGTCGCGGGTGCGCGACATGTTCGAGCAAGCCAAAGCCAATGCGCCGTGCATCATCTTTATCGATGAGATTGACGCGGTCGGCCGTCATCGTGGCGCCGGTCTCGGCGGCGGTAATGACGAGCGCGAGCAAACCTTGAACCAATTGCTGGTTGAGATGGACGGTTTTGAAGCCAATGAGAGCATCATCCTCATCGCCGCCACCAACCGCCCCGATGTGCTGGACCCGGCATTGCTGCGCCCCGGTCGTTTCGACCGCCAAGTGGTTGTGCCAAATCCGGACATTATCGGCCGCGAAAAAATCCTCAAAGTGCATATGAAGAAGACGCCGCTGGCGACCGATGTTGATGCCCGCACCATTGCGCGCGGCACACCCGGTTTCTCGGGCGCTGACCTCGCCAATCTGGTCAATGAGGCGGCGCTGCTGGCGGCCCGACGCGCCAAGCGTTTGGTTTCAATGCAGGAATTTGAAGACGCCAAAGACAAAGTCATGATGGGGGCCGAACGCCGCTCCATGGTCATGACCGATGATGAAAAACGCCTTACCGCTTATCACGAAGGCGGCCACGCATTGGTGGCGCTGAATATGGAAGCCTCTGACCCGGTGCACAAAGCGACGATTATTCCGCGCGGTCGTGCGCTGGGTATGGTCATGCGCCTGCCGGAACGCGACCAAGTATCGGTGACACGCGGTAAAATGAAAGCCGATTTGGCGGTCGCCATGGGCGGTCGTATTGCCGAAGAGCTTATTTTTGGCGAAGAAAAAGTCACCTCGGGCGCATCGTCTGACATCCAAATGGCGACCAATATGGCCAAGGCCATGGTCACTCAATATGGCATGTCCGAAGAAATGGGCCCGTTGGCCTATGGTGAAAACGAGCAGGAAGTCTTCCTCGGCCATTCTGTGGCGCGCCAGCAAAACATGTCGGAAGAGACGCAGAAGAAAATTGATGCCGAGATCCGTAAGCTGGTGGAAGAGGGTTATGAAATGGCCCGCAAAATCTGCAGCGAAAAAATGGACGACCTGCATACTATCGCCAAAGGGCTGTTGGAGTATGAAACGCTCTCGGGTGATGAGATTATCGGTCTCTTGAAAGGCGAAGCCCCGCATCGCCCTGAGGACGACAGCAAACCGCAAAGTGGTGGCCCGGCCTCGCCCTTCCCGACGACTGGCACTGCCGGTGTCGGTGGTGCGGAACCGCAAGGCACTTGATAGGCGATATGCGCGTCTGATGACGCAGATATTTGGCATACTCAATATCACCGCCGACAGTTTTTCTGACGGCGGTGATTTTTTATCGCCCGACAAGGCGCTGGCGCAGGCGCAAAAACTGGTCGGCGATGGCGCGCATGTGTTGGATATCGGCCCGGCTTCCAGCCACCCAGGTGCCGGCGATGTATCACCGGAAACCGAGATAGAACGCTTAGAGAGCGTTTGGGACGCGCTAAAAGGGCTGGGTGTGCCGCTGAGTGTCGATAGTTTTCAGCCCTCCACGCAGCGTTGGGCGATGGCACAGCGCGCCGATTGGTTGAATGACATTAACGGCTTTGGCGCGCCGTCGCTCTATGGCGAGCTGGCCGATTATGACGGGCGTCTGGTGGTGATGCACGCTATCCAATCCAAAGGCATTGCGACCTGCGATGCACCGCCCGAAGGCGATATTTGGGCGCATATATTTCGGTTTTTTGAGGCGCGTCTGCAGGCATTGACGGAAGCCGGTGTGGCGCAGGAAAAAATTGTTCTGGACCCGGGCATGGGTTTTTTTCTTGGCAATAAGCCCGAGACCTCGCTGGCCGTGCTGGGCGGCCTTGCGCGTCTGAAAGCCGAGTTTGGGCTGCCAGTGCTGGTTTGCGTGTCGCGCAAAAGCTTTCTGCGCGCGCTATCGGGGGTCTCAGTGGCGCAAAGCGGCCCGATTTCGTTGGCCGGGGAGATGCTGGCCATGGCGCAAGGTGTGGATTTTATTCGCACCCATGACGCCAAGCAGCTTTCTGATGCTATTTTGCTGCGCGGCAAAACGGGCGCACAGAGCTAAAAAGTAATAAACTGCAATAGCTTGTGATTTGCTCTCTGGACGCAAATCTTGCCAATAAGAGAACATGATTAGAAAGTATTTCGGAACCGACGGTATTCGTGGCCGCGTTAATGGCGAGAAAATGACCGCCGAAACGGCGTTGCGTCTGGGCATGGCGGCGGGGCGTTATTTCCGCCGCGGCGACCACCGTCACCGCGTGGTGATTGGCAAAGATACACGCCTTTCCGGTTATATGATTGAGCCGGCGCTGGTGGCGGGTTTCACCTCCATGGGCATGGATGTGTTTCTGTTCGGCCCTATTCCGACCCCCGCCGTGGCTTTTTTGACCCGCTCTTTGCGCGCCGATATCGGCGTGATGATTTCCGCCTCGCACAATTCTTATGAGGATAACGGCATCAAGCTGTTCGGCCCCAATGGCTATAAGCTGTCCGACAATATTGAATATGAGATAGAGCAGTTGATGGACGCACCGACCAGCGATCTGGTGCCGTCGGGCGAGCTGGGCCGCGCCAAGCGGATTGACGACAGCCAGTCGCGCTACATCGAATTTGCCAAGCGCACTTTCCCGCGCGAGTTGACGCTGGACGGCGTGAAGCTGGTTATCGATTGCGCCAATGGTGCTGCTTATAAAGTGGCCCCGACGGCGTTGTGGGAGTTGGGCGCGGAAGTGGTTTCCATCGGCGTGTCGCCGGATGGCTTCAACATCAACAAAGATTGCGGCTCGACCAATACGCAAGCGCTGGCCGACCGGGTGCGCGCCGAAAAAGCCGATATCGGCATTGCGTTGGATGGCGACGCTGACCGGCTGATTATTTGCGATGAGAGCGGCAATATGGTCGATGGTGACCAGCTAATGGGCCTTATTGCCGGTGACTGGCACCGCCGCGAGATGCTGAGCGCGCCGGGCATTGTCGCGACGGTTATGTCGAACCTTGGGCTGGAGCGTTTTCTGCAAGGCGCCGGGCTGAGCTTGGCGCGCACGCAAGTGGGCGACCGCTATGTGGTGGAACATATGCGCCAGCACGGCTTTAACCTTGGCGGCGAGCAATCGGGCCATATGGTGATGAGCGATTTCGGCACCACGGGCGACGGCCTGGTCGCCGCGCTGCAAGTGCTGGCGGTGATGAAACAGACAGACCGTCCGGTCTCTGACCTTTGCCGCGTCTTCGAGCCGGTGCCGCAAATCCTTGAAAATGTTCGTTTTTCCACCGGTGTGCCGCTGGAGAATGAAGATGTTATTGCGGCCATAAAGGCCGGCGAGCAGAAGCTCGGCAATTCGGGCCGTCTGGTCATTCGCAAAAGCGGCACGGAGCCGCTCATCCGCGTGATGGGCGAGGGCGACGACGCCGCGCTGGTGCAAACTGTGGTGGCTGAGATTGTCGGCACCATCCAATCGGTCGCTGCGTGAACGCTACGGCCGCTTCCCCCATCGGTAAAGTTCTGGTTGTCGCCGGTTCAGACAGCGGCGGCGGCGCGGGCATTCAGGCTGACGTAAAATCCATCATGGCGCAGGGCGCTTATGCCGCCACCGCCATCTCCGCGCTGACGGCGCAGAACACACTGGGCGTGCAAGACATTATGGATGTGCCGCCGCAATTCGTTGTCGCGCAAATGCGCTCAGTGCTGGGTGATATTGGTGCCGATATGATGAAAACCGGCATGCTGGCCACGCGGCCGGTCATTGAGGCGGTGGCCGAAGCGCGCGCCACATTAACGCCGCACCTGCCCATGGTGGTTGACCCGGTAATGGTCGCCACATCGGGCGACAAGCTGTTGCAAGACGAAGCGGTGGATGCGCTGAAATCGCTGCTGGTCGCGCAAGCCTTTGTGGTGACGCCCAACCTGCCCGAGGCTGGCCTGCTGACGCGCCGCGATGTTGATACGCTGGACGATATGAAACGCGCCGCCGACACGCTGATGGGGGGCGGGGCGCACGCCGCGCTCATCAAAGGCGGGCATATGTCGGCGGGTGGCGGCGCAAGCAATGCAGTGACAGACCTGTTGGCCATGCAATCGGGGTTTGAAGTGTTCGAGCACGAGCGCCTCGCCACCACCAACACCCATGGCACCGGCTGCACGCTGGCCTCTGCATTAGCGGGGCAATTAGCGGGTTATTTAGCCGATTATTTAGCCGATGCGCCAAACGCCGCCGCCGGGCTGGATGATAAAGGCCGCCCGAGCGATGCGACCCTCACCACCGCCACGCAAACGGCGCTGGCCTACGTCCACCAAGCCATTAAATCCGCCCCCAATATCGGCGGCGGCAACGGGCCACTGGGGCATTAATTCCTATTCTTTTTTGACTATTGCCTTATCGAGTCGACGAAACAGTTTCGAAATGTAGCATAGGCCGTCTAGGCAATCTCTCTGCGTTATAAGTCCAGACGCGATAATCTCATTTTGTGGGTCGTGGGATAGCGCGTCTCTCACTTCCCAAAAATTTTGCCCAGTTGAAGCTAAAACGCTTTCGAGATGACGATAAGTGCTATTAGTGAAGGGCGCTCCCCCTGATTTTTTGTAGTGTAAAGTGAAATCCAATTTGCTTCCTATAGCATCCACAATATTGTTTTCTGGCGTTCCAATCGGCAAGCCCATTTTAATCCTTGCGGCTTCGACATAAGCAAGGATAGCCTCGCGCAGGCTATCTGTGTAAAGGCCATGTTTGTAATGTTCCTCGCTTACTTTTTTAACTTCTGGATGAAAGTTACGCCACAATATGTCCGCATACTCAGGCGCAACTTTCTCAACTTGTTCGTACAAACTATCAATTTGCTCATCGTCCGCGCCGCTGAGATCGGCGATGGTTTCCAATAAAGCGGCAAGGCGAGTTCTTGCCTCTTCGACATTGATGGAGTTAAACCAAGCCTTAACATCGTTGCAAGTCCGCCTCGGCCAGCTGCGGCCACAGAAAATTAATCGCCATGCCAATCAGCTCAACCCCGCTAAAGGCCAAAGCGATGACGCTGATGATGGAGACAATCGCGAAATAGGCTTTTTTGAAATCGATCGACATTTTTTATTCCTTTTATTGTGTGTCGCTGTTTATTGATTGGTGGCGTCAGACTAGCAAATTCAAGGCGCGCGTCCATACGGTTTCCCATCCGCAAGAATCCATTTGCCCAATCACCAGATTCCCCCTATATCCACCAGTGGGACACCCCTCCCCAACGAGGGGCAACTATCTGGAAGGATAGCGTAATGAATGAGACTATTGTGAAGCCGGATTTCCGTCCGGCGCGACCTGATTTTTCGTCCGGCCCGTGTGCCAAACGCCCCGGATACTCCTTACAAGCTTTAGAAGATGCGGTTCTCGGCCGCTCGCACCGCTCGAAACCGGGCAAGGCGAAACTGGCCGAAGCGATCGATAAAACACGCGCCATTTTGGGCGTGCCCGATGATTACCGCATCGCCATTGTGCCGGCCAGCGACACCGGCGCCTATGAAATGGCCATGTGGACCATGCTGGGCGCGCGCGGGGTCGATATTCTGGGCTGGGAAAGTTTCGGCAAAGGCTGGATTACCGACGCCGTAAAGCAATTGAAGCTGGAAGATATCCGCGTCATGGAAGCCGATTATGGCGAACTGCCCAATTTGGCGGCGGTTGATTTCACCCGCGATGTCGCCTTCACCTGGAACGGCACCACCTCCGGCGTGCGCGTGCCGAACGGCGATTGGATAAGCCCAAGCCGCGAAGGCCTGACGCTGTGCGACGCCACCTCGGCCGCTTTCGCCATGCCGCTGCCATGGGACAAGCTGGATGTCACAACCTATAGCTGGCAAAAAGTGCTGGGCGGCGAGGGCGCACACGGCATGCTCATCTTGTCGCCGCGCGCGGTGGAAAGGCTGGAAAGCTATACCCCGCCATGGCCGCTGCCGAAAATCTTTCGCCTGACGAAAGCCGGCAAGCTCATTGAGGGCGTCTTCAAAGGCGAGACCATCAACACGCCGTCGCTATTGGCGGTGGAGGATTATCTCGACACGCTCAACTGGGCTGAAAGCGTTGGCGGCCTAGACGGGCTTTTGGGCCGCGTCGCCGACAATAATAAAGCGCTGGATGACTGGGTGGCCAAGACCGATTGGGTGGCCAATCTGTGCGTTGACCCGGCCAATCAATCGACCACCAGCGTGTGCCTGAAAATCATCGACCCGCAAGTGCTGGCCATGGCCGACGACACACAAGCCGCGCTGGCCAAGCGCATCGCCGCGCTGCTGGATGAAGAAAGCGTGGCCTACGACATTGGCGCTTATCGCGATGCCCCGGCGGGCTTGCGCATTTGGGCCGGGGCGACGGTCGATGCCGCCGACCTCGCAGCGCTGACCCCATGGCTCGACTGGGCCTTTGAAACCGCAAAGATGGAGGCACAAAATGCCTAAAGTATTAATCGCAGATAAAATGAGCCCCGCCGCCGAACAGATATTCAAAGACCGCGGCGTCGAAGTCGATGTCATTACCGGCCTCGACAAGGACGAGCTGATTAAAATCATCGGCAATTATGACGGCATGGCCGTGCGCTCCTCCACCAAGGCAACGCCGCCGGTGCTGGAAGCGGCGACCAATATGAAAGTCATTGGGCGCGCCGGCATTGGGGTCGATAATATTGACCTCAGCGTGGCGACGCAAAAAGGCATTGTGGTGATGAACACGCCGTTCGGCAATTCCATCACCACGGCCGAGCACGCCATCGCCATGATGTTCGCACTGGCGCGGCAAATCCCCGAAGCCAATGCCTCAACGCATGGCGGCAAATGGGAGAAATCGCGCTTTATGGGTGTCGAGCTGACCGGTAAGACGCTGGGCGTTGTCGGCTGCGGCAATATCGGGTCCATCGCCGCCACGCGCGCGCTGGGACTGAAGATGAAAGTGGTCGCCTTTGACCCGTTCCTGACGCCCGATCGGGCGCTGGAAATCGGTGTCGAAAAAGCCGAGCTGGATGATGTGCTGGCGCGCGCTGATTTTATCACCCTGCACACTCCGCTGACCGAAAAAACGCGCAACATTATTAATGCCGAGGCGTTGGCCAAATGCAAAAAAGGCGTGCGCATCATCAATTGTGCGCGCGGCGGCTTGATCGACGAGAAAGCGCTGAAAGCGGCGCTGGAAAGCGGCCACGTAGCGGGCGCGGCACTGGATGTGTTCGAAGAAGAGCCGGCAAACGCCAATCCGCTTTTTAATATGGAAAATGTCGTCTGCACGCCGCATCTGGGTGCCTCTACGGCTGAGGCGCAAGAGAATGTGGCACTGCAAGTGGCCGAGCAAATGGCTGATTATCTGATGACCGGCGCGGTCACCAATGCCATCAACATGCCCTCCATTTCGGCCGAGGATGCGCCGCGCCTGCGCCCCTATGTGACGCTGGCCGAGCAGCTTGGCCTGTTCGCCGGTCAGTTGACCGAAAGCGGTATTGAAGGGGCTGAAATAGAATATGTCGGTGAGGTGAGCGGGCTCAATGTTGCGCCTTTGACCTCGGCGATTATGGCCGGTTTGCTACGCCCGCTTTTGGCTGATGTCAATATGGTGTCGGCTCCGGCGGTGGCGAAAGAGCGCGGTATCACTGTCTCCGAAGTGAAACGCGAGTCGACCGGCGCTTATGACAGCTATATTCGTCTGACGCTGAAGACCGAACGCCAGCAACGCTCGGTCGCCGGCACGGTATTCTCTGACGGTAAGCCGCGCATTATCCAGGTCAAAGGCATTAACATTCATGCCGAATTGGCACCGCGTGTGCTTTACGTCACCAATACGGACGCGCCGGGCTTTATCGGTGCGCTGGGAAGTGCGCTGGGCGCGCATGGCATTAATATTGCCAGCTTCCAACTGGGCCGCGAGAAGCTGGGCGGTGACGCCATTTCGCTGGTTAATATTGACAATGAGGCGAGCGCCGAGGTGCTGAAAGAATTGGAAGCCCTGCCGCAAGTCGTGCATATTAAACAGCTGAGTTTCTAGGCGCAGGGGGGCACGCGCATGGCCAATGTGGTAGTCATCGGCTCGCAATGGGGCGATGAAGGCAAAGGCAAGATTGTTGACTGGTTGAGCCTGCGCGCCGATGTGGTGGCGCGGTTTCAGGGCGGTCACAATGCCGGTCATACGCTGGTTATCAATGGCGAGGTTTATAAGCTGTCGCTGCTGCCGTCGGGCATTGTGCGCGAGGGCAAGCTGTCGGTCATCGGCAATGGCGTGGTGGTTGACCCTTGGGCGCTGTTGTCGGAAATCGACACGCTGCGCGGGCAGGGCGTCGCCGTGTCGCCTTATAATCTCAAAATCGCTGAGAATGCGACGCTCATTCTGCCGCTCCACCAAGAGCTTGATGCGGCGCGCGAGAGCGCCAATTCGGGTGTCAAAATCGGCACCACCAAGCGCGGCATCGGCCCGGCCTATGAGGACAAAGTGGGGCGTCGCGCTTTGCGTGTTGCTGACCTCGCCGATCCCGACACGCTGGACGCCAAGATTGAAAACCTGCTGGTGCATCACAATACATTGCGCCGTGGGCTGGAATTGCCGGAGTTTGAGGCGGCTGATTTAAAAGCCAGGCTGCTGGATATTGCCGACGCCATCACCCCCTATATGGCGCCGGTGTGGAAGCTGCTGGACGAGGCGCGCCGCGCCGGTCAGCGCATTCTGTTTGAGGGCGCGCAAGGCGTGTTGCTGGATATCGACCACGGCACTTATCCTTACGTCACCTCGTCCAACACCATTGCCGGACAAGCCGCCATCGGCAGCGGCATGGGGCCAAGCGCGCTCAATCATGTGTTGGGCATCACCAAAGCCTATACCACGCGGGTGGGCGAGGGGCCGTTCCCGACTGAACAAGATAATGAGATTGGCCAGAAGCTCGGCGAGCGCGGCCATGAGTTCGGCACAGTGACCGGGCGCAAGCGCCGCTGCGGTTGGTTCGACGCCGTGCTGGTGCGCCAAATGGTTAAGACGGCGGGCATTAACGGCATTGCGTTGACCAAGCTCGACGTGCTGGACGGGTTCGACGAGATCAGCATTTGCACGGGCTATCAGCTCGACGGCAAGGCGATTGATTATCTGCCAAGCAATGCGGCCGAACAGGCGCGCATCGAGCCGGCGTTTGAAACGCTGCAAGGCTGGAGCGGTGAAAGCAGTTTCGGCGCGCGCTCATGGGCTGATTTGCCGGCCAATGCGGTGCGCTATGTGCGCTATATCGAAGAGCTTATCGGCGCGCCGGTAACGCTGCTCTCCACCAGCCCCGAACGCGACGACACAATTTTGGTGAAAGACCCGTTTGAGGATTAGCTTCACCCGCTTGCCTTTCGGTCAAGCGCAGGAAGCTTTCCCAAGCGAGCAGGTGTTATTCGGCCTCGATGGTCGGGGGGGTGATAAGCCCGCTTTCCTCGGCACCGCTCATCATTGCGGCTTTTAATTTTTCAAAAGCGCGGGTTTCAATCTGGCGGATGCGTTCGCGGCTGACGTCGAATTCTTGGCTCAAATCTTCCAGCGTTTGCGGCGGGTCGGCCAGACGCCGCGCGGTCAAAATGGCGCGCTCGCGCTCGTTCAGCCCGGCCATGGCGGCCAGCAACACTTTGCGGCGCGCGTCGAGCTCGCTTTCCTCGGCCACCACGGTTTCCGGTGTGGCGGCGTCATCTTCCAGCCAGTCCTGCCATTCGCCGCTATCCCCGTCTTCGCCAGTCTTCATCGGCGCGTTGAGCGAGGCGTCGCCGCCCGCCATGCGGCCGTCCATCATCTGCACTTCGTCGGTCTCAACGCCGAGGCGGTCGGCAATCTCGCTAACCTGCTCGGGGTCGAGCGCCCCGCCATCAATGGCGTTAATCTCGCCTTTCAATCGACGCAGATTGAAGAACAGTTTTTTCTGCGCCGCTGTGGTGCCGATTTTGACTAGCGACCAACTGCGCAAAATATATTCCTGAATTTGCGCGCGAATCCACCACATCGCATAAGTGGCGAGGCGGAAGCCGCGATCGGGGTCGAATTTTTGAACTGCGCGCATCAGCCCGACATTGCCCTCGGAGATGACCTCGCCGATGGGCAGACCATAGCCGCGATACCCCATGGCGATTTTCGCCACCAGGCGCAAATGGCTGGTCACCAGCTTATGCGCCGCACCTTTAGAGCCTGTTTCGGCGTAGTCCTTGGCCAGCTGAAACTCCTCATCGGCCTCCAGCATGGGAAACTTTTTGATGTCGTTAAGATAGCGCGACAGGCTACCCTCCGGCGACGGGGCGGGCGCCAGTGCGGTGGATTTGCTTGGTTTTTCTTCGCTCATTATTTTTATATAGGCGCAGTTTGTGACGAATTAAAGGCTCTGTGTTTCTCACGTAGTAGGCTCGGCGGCGTTAAGTGTTTCTCGCGTAAGAGACCCGCGCTGCCGCCAAAATAAGCCCGAAGCAGCGTTTTAGTGCTTCATCTGGGTCAATAAATCCTGCAAATCATCGGGCAGCGGGGCTTCGTAAAAATGTTTCTCGCCGGTTTTCGGGTGTTCAAAGCCCAGCGCCGCCGCGTGCAACGCCTGTCGGTCGAGCGTATCAAGGGCGGCCTTTTGCGCCGCCGACAAATGCACGGTGCGGCTTTTCATCCCCGTGCCATACAGCTTGTCGCCCAGCACCGGATGGCCGATATGCGCCATATGCACACGAATTTGGTGGGTCCGTCCGGTCTCCAGCTTGCACTCAATCAGGCTGACTTGGTTTTCGCCATAGGTTTCCAGCCGTCGATAATGGGTGACGGCGTGGCGCGCTTGCGTCGATTTTGAGACGGCGATTTTCTTGCGGTTATTGGCGGAGCGCGCCAGCGCTGCATCCACCGTTCCGGCAGCGGGCAATGGCTCGCCCCACACCAGCGCATTATAAACCCGCGCCATGCGCCCATCGCGGCCATGCGCGGCGAATTGCTCAGACAGCCCCTGATGCGTCGCATCATTTTTGGCCACCACCATAATGCCACTGGTATCCTTATCCAGCCGATGCACAATGCCCGGCCGCTTTTCGCCGCCAATGCCCGACAGCGTGTCGCCGCAATGGGCCAGCAGCGCATTGACCAGCGTATTGTCGGGGCTGCCCGGAGCCGGATGCACCACCATGCCGGCGGGCTTATTGACCACCAGCAGGTCGGCGTCTTCAAAAAGCACATCCAGCGCGATGGCTTGCGCTTTTACTGTCGTATCGACCGGCGGCGGTAGTACCAATTCGACAATGTCATCTTGTTTGACCCGCCATGACGGGTCTTTTATGGTCTTATCGGTTTGCGACCTTGTTACGGTGCAATGACCGGCTTTAACCAGCTCCTGCAGGCGCGCGCGCGATAAATCGCCGGGCGCTGCTGCGAGCACTTTATCAAGTCGGTCGCCGTTCTGCGCATAGGTGACGGCAAAGGCGAGAGAATTATTTGGAGTTTCGACCATGTCTCAAGATACAGGAAATCCACCGGCGGCGGAAACCTCTTCTGAGGATAATGCCGACCCCGATTTGACGCCCAATCCGAAGTATGTGCGGATTTTATTGGTGACGGTCATTTTGTTGGGCGTGTTGCTGGTCGGCGGCGCGGCCGTTGTTATCAGCACGGTGATTGCGCGCCTCTCCGCACCCGAAGCGCCCGCCGCGCCCGATTTCGGCACCATGACCATTAATATTCCCAAAGGCGCGCGGCTGATCGATGTCGATAATGGTGCGGCGCGCATCATATTACGTCTGGAGGATAAGGACGGGCCGTTGCTGCTGTTGCTCGACCCGCGAAAGGGCCATGAAACGGGCCGCATCCGTCTCACTGAAAAATAAAAAAGGAAATAATCATGACGGCTTTACACATTTTTTTGCTGGCGCTCGCCACCGCGATTGTCGGGCTGGGCATTTTCTATATTCGCGCTGACCGCGAGACCATAACGGCGGCTGAATTTCGCGCCGATAGCGGATATCAAACCGCCGCCCTTGCGGGTTGCGTTACCGCTTATAAGGATTACGGGCCGAAGGACGCGCCGCCGATTGTCATTGTGCATGGCGGCACGCTCGGTTCCATGGCCTATGAGGGCTATGTGCCGCCGCTGGTCGCCGATGGCTGGCGGGTCATTAATTACGACCAATATGGCCGTGGCTTTTCCGACCGACCCAACACCGCTTTGGGCATCGACATGCTGAGCGATCAATTGCTGGCGCTGCTCGATCATTTGGGCATTGAGAAAACGCATCTCTTCGGTGTCAGTCTGGGCGGGGGCGTGATTGCGCGTTTTGCCGCCACGCATCCCGAACGCGTGCGCTCGTTGGCTTATCAAGTACCGGTGATTGAGGGGGTAACCCTCACAGCGTCGATTGTCGCGGCGCGTGTGCCACTGCTTGGCAAGTTTCTGGCGCGGCTTGTGGCAGTGCCGGCGATTATCGCGCGGGGCGAAAGTTTCGGCACAGAAAGTGAAGAAGCGCGGCGCGTGCTGGCGCATTTTACCACGCAATTTAAAGTCAAAGGCACTGAGCGCATGATGCACGATTTGATGACCGGTGATGCCTTATCCAACCGCATGGCTGACCACCAAAAAATAGGCGCGTCCGGCATGAAGGCGCAGTTTGTTTACGCGCTGGATGACCCGGAAATTGCCGCGGCGCAAGTGGAAGCGGCTTTGGCGCATTATCGTTCACCCGATGTGCACCAATATACCGGCGGGCATTTTTTCGCCACGGCGCATATGGATGAATTGCCAAAAAAGCTGACGGCGTTTTTTAAGTCGGCTGATTAGAAAGGCATCCAGCCCGGCTTTTCGGTAAACTTCAAATAGCCGATGCTGACGCCGATTTGATAGCCGACGCCGACTCGCATTGGCGCGATGATGGCGTTTTCGCGCTGCAGATAATTAAAGCCGACGCCGCCAATCGCGACCAGCGAGCCGTCGACACCGGCAAAGCGTTTATAAAGGTCTTCGGGGCTGTCAATATTGTAAACCAGAGTGAAGCTCTTATTGCCTGAGGCACCCAAATCGACCCCGGCCGAGGGGCCGCGCCAGTAAACCGGATATTCGCTGCCATCGGGGAACAGCAATGTACCGCGCCCGTAACGTGCGCCGAACATCACCGAGACGGAAACTTCTTCGCCACGAATAACCGCCGAGGGAGTGCCGTAACGACTGAAAATGCGGTCAATAATTTCGCCCATGGTCTCGGCCGTGGCGCCGAGATATTTGGCCGAGGCGATGACCAGACTGTTCTCAGAAAAATCTTCAATAGTGCCGGGCCCGCTTTGGCCGCCATTATCTTGCGCCCTTGCGGCAAGGGGGAAGGCCAATAAAAGGCTGATGCAAGCGATTGCGAGATATCGTGTGCTCATAGATCCCCTCCGCTGAAACCCGAGCTGGCAGTTTTACTTCAAAGCATCCTGCCAGTTATCCGCGGCGGCTGCAATGAAAGATGGGTTATCGAGCCCGCGTTCCAGCTTGCCATAAGAAAATCGTTCGCCATCCTCGGTCGTCACAATGCCCCCCGCCGCTTCAAGTATCGCCTGTCCGGCGGCGGTATCCCATTCCATCGTCCGGCCATAGCGTGGATAGAAGTCGGCCGTCCCTTCGGCCAGCAAGCAGAATTTGTAAGACGAGGCGGCGGCAATGGTGTTTTTGACATTGAGGCTGGCAATCATCTGGTCGGTTTTTTCACCGCGATGCGAACGACTGGCGATAACCCGCAAGCCCTGCGGGTCGGCTTTTTGCGTCATTAGCGGCTCGGCTTTGCTGATATCGAGCGCTCCGTCGGGCGCAATGGCGAGACGGTAAGCGCATTGTGTGCCACTGAAATACAGCTTTTCGTGCACCGGTGCGTAAATCACGCCGGCAATCGGATAGCGGTTGCTCACAAGGCCGATATTGACGGTGAAATTGTCTTTTCTGGCGACGAAATCGCGCGTCCCATCAAGCGGGTCGAGCAGGAAAAAAACATCATCGAGCGAGGTTGGCGCGGCGGCCTCATGGGCCTCTTCGCCGATCACCTGCACATGCGGCACCAATTCACCAAGCGCTTTTTCCAGCAATATTTCGGCGTCGCGATCGGCTTGCGTGACCGGCGATTTATCGGCCTTTTTCTCTTCCGCGGCGCCGTTTTTATAATGCGTCATAATCACCGCACCGGCATCCAGCGCCATCTGGCACATGGCATGCATAAACGCCGGGGCGTGGGGGTCAAAATCGGGGCCGCTCATGGCCTTGTGCTTATCACATGCCCGGTTTTTGTCCAATGCCGTTGCGCCGGGTTATTTCAGGCGCTGCATTTCTGCGTGGGAATATCGACGCGGTAGCCACGCCCCCAGACGGTTTCGATAAATGGGGCGCGGGCGCCGGCTTGTTCAATCTTCTTACGCAATTTGCAAATGAACACATCGATGATTTTCATCTCCGGCTCATCCAAGCCGCCATAAAGATGGTCGAGAAGGCTCTCTTTCGAGACCACACTGCCTTTGCGCAGGCACAAAAGCTCCAGCATTTGATATTCTTTGGCGGTCAAATCGACCCGGTTTTCGCCGACGCGGACATAGCGCGCTGTCAAATCCAAGGCCACATCGCCGAATTGCAGCACGTTATTGGCGTGACCATTGGCACGGCGCACCAAAGCATGCAGGCGCGCCACCAATTCGTCTTTGTTGAAAGGTTTGACCAGATAATCATCGGCCCCGGCGTGCAGGCAAGACAGCCGCGCTTCGACGTCGGCTTGGCCCGACAGCACCAGAACCGGTAATTGCTCGTTCTTGGTGCGCAGGTTTTGGAGGACTTCGTCGCCGCGCATATCGGGCAGGCCAAGGTCGAGTATCATCACCTGATATTCGTAAAGGTCGCATAATTCCAGCGCGTCTTCGCCGCGATCGGCTTCATCGACGTGGAAGCCTTGGTCCTCTAATTGATCTACAAGGTTCTGAGCCAACAACATGTCATCTTCAACCAACAAAATACGCATTTCTTAAACTCCATTTACAAATCTCATGCGCCATTAAGGCCACGAAACGCCGCTCACAAACAAATCAACTTTTCGTGATCCCGCGTGATTGGGTGAAAACGGATATAAAACAATATGATAGCGCTTATGAAATCGCATATGAGGCATTTTGCGAGGGTTGCGGGCGGGCCCGTGATGCTATAGTGAACGCCGATATGAACGATGTTTTATCCTTTTCGGTACTCGACGATATGCCGCTGATTGACCTCGGTCTCGGAAGCCCCAAGAACCGTGCCGGTCAGCGCGTGGTCATCGCCATGTCGGGCGGGGTCGATAGCTCGGTGGCGGCGGCTCTGGTCAAACGCGCCGGTTATGATGCGGTCGGCATTACCCTGCAGCTTTACGACCATGGCGAAGCGATACGCCGCAAAGGCGCGTGTTGCGCCGGTCAGGATATTCACGATGCGCGCGCCGTGGCCGCCAAGCTCGACATGCCGCATTATGTGCTGGATTATGAATCGCGCTTCAAAGAAAGCGTGATGGATGAGTTTGTCGATAGCTATCTGTCCGGCCATACGCCCATCCCTTGTATTCGCTGCAATGAGACGGTGAAGTTCCGCGACTTGCTGACGACGGCGCGCGAGCTGGGTGCTGTCGCGCTGGTGACGGGGCATTATATTGCGACGCGGCACGGGACGCATGGCTGGGAGATGCACCGGCCGCGCGATTTGGCGCGCGACCAATCTTATTTCCTGTTTTCGACAACGCAGGAGCAATTGGATTTTTTGCGCTTCCCGTTGGCCGATTTGACCAAGGATGAAATCCGCGACTATGCCGCGCTTATCGGCCTTAAAGTCGCTGACAAACCCGACAGTCAGGATATTTGTTTTGTACCCAATGGTGATTATGCCGGGGTCATTAAGCGGCTGCGCCCCGATTGCGGTCTGCCCGGCGATATTCGCCATGTCGATGGCGAACTGCTGGGCCGGCACCAGGGTGTGCTGCATTACACGGTCGGCCAACGCCGTGGCCTTGGCGTTGCCACCGGCGACCCGCTTTATGTTGTTGCTATCGATGCCGATAAACGCGAAGTCATTGTCGGCCCGCGCGACGCGCTGGCACGGGCGCGCATCCTGCTCGATGAGGTCAATTGGCTGGGCGATGGAAAAGCCGATGGCGAAAAAGTGCGGGCGCGCATCCGTTCGACCGGCGAACCGGCGATGGCCGAATTGACGCTCAAAAACAATGGCGCAGCGGAGATTGTGCTGGCCGAAGCCGAGGAGGGCGTATCGCCCGGTCAAGCGTGCGTTTTCTACGCCGCCGATAGCGACCGCGTGCTTGGCGGCGGTTGGATTAAAGGCGCGGTATAAGCACCCGCTAGCCCGAAGGGATAGCCCGGTGCGCCTTCCGCAAGCGAGGTGGCCTTTCGTAGTAAGGCCTCCGAGACGCGGTAAAAGCCTGATAAACAAGCCTTTTGAGCTGCGTTTAAGGCGCTTTTCTAGCCTTTTTTTTGGCTCTTTTTTGGCCCTTGCAAAAAGCGTGCCAAATTGGCTAGTTTGCGTCTCTGATATCCCAAAGGAAATGCCATGGTGCTGTCGCCGCGATTGCAGCTGACACAAACGCAAAAGCTGATGATGAACCCGCAAATGCGGCAAGCCATCGAGCTGTTGCAGCTGACCAATGTGCAATTGGTCGATATGCTGAAGCGCGAAATGGAGCAGAACCCGTTTCTGGCTTTCGACGCCGACCATTTTCGCGATGCCGGTCACACCACCGCCGCCGATGAGGGGCCGCGCGCGGTGACGATTGACGGCACGAGCGGCGTCGGCCTGTCCGACAAAGTAGAGGCGGTGCGGGTCGATTTCACGCCCTCCCATTCGGCCGGTGCCGATTTGGCGGCGCATCATATCGGGGGCGGCGAGGGTGGCGACATAACCGCCATGCTGGAAAACCGTGCCGCCGATGAGGGCGGTTTGAACGGGCATATTCTGCACCAAATCGGCGAAGAGATTGCCGACCGCGAGGTCGCCGCGCTGGCGGTTGAATTGACCGGCTGGCTCGATGAGGACGGCTATTTGCGCGAGGGCGATGACGAGATTTGCCAAACCATCGGCGTCGAGGCCGCTGTGCTGCGCGAAACGCTGGCGCAGGTGCAGGCTTTCACACCGGCGGGCGTGTTTGCGCGCAATCTGGCTGATTGCCTACGCTTGCAATTACAGGCGGCGGGCAACTGGACACCGACCTATCAGGCGCTGCTCGACAATCTCGATGTATTGGGACGCGGCGATATGGCGGCGCTGGCTGAGGCCATGGGGGTGGCGGCTGATGCCCTGCCGCCTTATTTGCAAACCATTCGCGGGCTCGACCCACGCCCCGCCGCCGCCTATGACACGGCCACAACGACGCTTGCCCAGCCTGACGTGATTGTGCTTGAGGGCGATGCCGGTTGGCAGGCTTATTTGAACGAGGACAGCCTGCCCAGCGTGTTGGTGCTGGAGCGCGATTGGGAGGAAATGGCGGCGCGCAAAATCACCGATGAAGAGCGCAATTTTATGAAAGCCAATGTGCAATCGGCGCGCTGGCTGAAAAAGGCAACCCAGCAACGCGCCGCCACCATGCTGCGCGTGGCGCGGGCTATTGTGGCGCGCCAACAGGCGTTTTTCAGCCGCGGTCTGGCAGCGTTGGAGCCGATGGGATTGCGCGATATTGCCGAGGATATCGAGATGCACGAAAGCACCGTCAGTCGTTCAGTGGCCGGTAAGCTGGTGCAAACCGCTAATGGTCAATTTGGATTGAATGATTTGTTTTCCGTCGCTGTGGGCGCACAGGGCGTACCGGGCGGGGCGGGCGCAAGCGGCGGCAATACCAAAATCGTTTCCGCGCAGGCGGTGAAGGCGCATATCGCCGCTATGGTGGCTGCGGAAGACGCGCTCACTGGCGTTTTGTCTGACGACGCGCTGGTGGCGCTGCTGGCCGAAAAGGGCATTGTGGTGGCGCGGCGCACTGTCGCCAAATATCGCGGCGCGCTCAATATCGCGTCCTCGACGCAACGCCGCCGAGCCGCAAAAATTGCAGGCGCGGCGCGCGGTTGAGGCGCAAAACGACAATTGCCAGTGCCGGTCTTTTGGTCTATATCATCCGCAGCTTTGTAAGGCGGAGTAGCTCAGCTGGTTAGAGCAGCGGAATCATAATCCGCGTGTCGGGGGTTCGAGTCCCTCCTCCGCTACCAATTTTTCGAAATTGCTATTTCCTCGTTTGCGGTCGGCATTTTCTAACGACTCGAAGACAGGAGTTTTTATGTCAAAATTTGCCCAGCTCGGGCTGTCCAGCCAACTTACCAAAGCCGTTGAAAAAAGCGGTTATGACGCTCCGACGCCGATTCAACAGCAGGTCATTCCGCTGATGTTGAAAGGCGAAGATATTGTCGGCATCGCGCAAACCGGCACCGGCAAAACGGCCGCTTTTGTGCTGCCGATATTGGAACGCCTGAAGGCCAACCAGCACAAAGCCAAGCCGAAACATTGCGGCACGCTCATCATCGTGCCGACGCGCGAACTGGCCAAACAGATCGATGATAATATCGAGAAATATGCGACGCATATTTATCACCAACGCGCTTGTGTGGTTGGTGGGGTTAAATATCCCAAGCAGATTAAACGCCTAAATCAGGGGTTGGATATTCTTGTTGCGACGCCGGGGCGGCTTGAAGACCATTTGAAATCGGGCAATTTATCGTTGGCCCATACCGAGACGTTGATCCTCGATGAGGCCGATCAAATGCTCGATTTGGGTTTCTTTCCGGCTATTCGGCGTATCGCCAAGCAGACGCCGCGAACGCGTCAGACGGTTCTGCTATCGGCCACCATGCCGAAACCGATACGCCAGTTAGCCGCTGAATTGCTCGACAATCCGCGCGACGTGGCTGTCGCCCCGCAAGCGACGCCGGTCGAGCGCATTGAGCAGGCTGTGATGCTGATGGAAAAGTCGGAAAAGCGCCCGTTTTTGCGCGAGGCTTTGGAAAACCAATTTCGCACGATTGTCTTTACCCGCACCAAGCACGGGGCCGACCAATTAGTGAAATATCTTTCCAAGCAGGGGGTCGCCGCTTCGGCCATCCACGGCAATAAGAGCCAGAACCAGCGCCAACGTTCGTTGGAAGCGTTTCGCAAAGGCGATGAGAATATTTTGGTGGCGACCGATATCGCGGCCCGCGGCATCGATATTCCCGATGTCTCGCTGGTGGTTAATTATGATGTGCCGACGACACCGGAAGCTTATGTGCACCGCATTGGGCGCACCGCGCGTGCCGGTCGCGAGGGGCGGGCGATTACGCTTTGTTCACCGGAAGAGCATAAACTTTTGTGCGATGTTGAAAAGCTCATCAAGATCAAATTGCCGGTTGAAAATGTCAAAGCCGGCGGCATCGATGAAGACGCCTACGACCCGATGCGGGCGGCTGCAAAACCTGTCAAAAAGACATCCGACGGGCACGGCGCGCGAACAGACAAAGCGCCGCGGGGAAAACGCAGCGACGCTTTTACTGATAAGCGCAAACCAAAAAGAGCCAAGCCGCACCGCAAGGGCGGGCCGCGCAATGGCGAAAAAACCGAGGCGCGCGACGCTACCGGCCAGCGCAAAAAACGCGGTAATAAAAATCCGCCGCGTGGCCCGGCGCGCAACCGTGATGGGTAATGACTGTTTGGGTCAGCAGCATTATAGCGATTTCCAGTGCTGGCTTTGGCGCAACACCGCTCTAATATATGTATGAGAAACTACGTGAGCGAAAATTAAATGAAAAAGATTATGTTGCTGGGGTCGGGTGAGCTGGGCCGCGAATTAACCATCAGTCTGAAGCGGTTGGGGTGCACGGTGATTGCCTGCGACCGTTATGAAAACGCGCCCGCCATGCAATTGGCCGACCGGGCTTTGGTGTTTAATATGCTCAATGAGGCGCAATTGCGCGCCCATATTCAATCGGTGGACCCGGATTTGGTGGTGCCCGAGATTGAAGCCATCAACACGCAAGTGCTGCTGGATATTGAGGGTGAGCGCACCATTGTGCCGTCTGCGCGCGCCGTCGATCTGACTATGAATCGCGACCGCATTCGAGACCGTGCCGCCGAGATTGGCCTGCCGACCGCGCAATATGGCTATGCCGAAGATCTGCCGCAAATGCTCGCGCTGTATGAGGACATGGCCACGAAAGTTGTCGTCAAGCCGGTGATGAGCTCGTCCGGCAAAGGCCAATCGACGGTCGATGCCGGTGACGCCGAGGCCGCGCAACAAGCGTGGCACTATGCGGTCGATAATATGCGCGGCGACCGGCCGAAAGTAATCGTCGAGGAGTTTATCGATTTCGATTACGAGATTACCCTGCTGACGGTGCGCCAGAAAGACGCCGAGACGGTCTACTGTCCGGTGCTGCAACACCGGCAGGTCGATGGGGATTTCAAAATCAGCGAGCAAGGCACGTTTGACATGGGCGCGCTGGAGGCCGAGGCGCAGGCCATGGCCAAAAAAATCACCGATGATTTGGGGGGCTATGGTTTGTTCGGGGTCGAGTTTTTTATCCGCGGCGATGAAGTGATATTTTCCGAGCTGAGCCCGCGCCCGCACGATACCGGACTGCTGACGCTATATACGCAAAACCTGTCAGAATTCGACCTGCACGCGCGCGCTATTTTGCATCTGCCGATCAGCAATATCACAGCGTTGCGCGCCGGTGCGTGCCACACGATTAACGCCGAACAGGCGAGCGAAAACTACACTGTGGCGGGGCTGGATGCGGTGGAGGCGATGGAGAATGTGGAAGCGATGATGTTCGCCAAGCCCGACGCCTATCCCAATCGCCGCCTCGGCATTGTGTTTGCGCCCGATGTGGAAACCGCCAAAGCGGCGCGCGCCAAAATTACGTTGAGCTATTAGCCAACTGCTCGAAAAGTGCTGGCCTGAAAAGCGGTGGCGTTACCAAAAACCCGTTAGCGTTGTTCTTTGCACGGGGTTTGGGTAATCTCGCGGCAATTCCGTTTTCCCCGTAATCGCAACATGTCAGGGTGTTTGGTGCAGGAACAGCAAACAAAAATATTCTTCGGCTGGTGGGTGCTCATCGCTATCGGCTATAGCCTGTTTGTCGGTGCCGGGATGATTTTTTACGCCATGTCGGTGCTGCTGGAGGCGATTGTCGCCACCACCGATTTTTCAGTCGCGCAAATCTCCGGCGCCAATACGGTGTTCTTGGTCGCCGGCGGCCTTGCCGGTATTGCGGTCGGCGAGCTTATCTCGCGTTATGACGCGCGCTATTGCGTCGCCATTGGAACATTATTTGTCGCGATGATTTATTACGCCTTGCCCGCCGCGCAATCATTGGCGGCGATTTACCTCGCCTATGCGGCGTTGGGAGTGGGCTATGCGATGACGGCGCTGGTGCCTGCCACCACATTGGTGGCGCGCTGGTTTGTGCGCCGCCGCGCGCTGGCCATTGCGCTTACCCAATCGGGTCTGTCGCTGGGGGGGATTATCGTTACGCCGCTACTGGCCCGCGCGCTCGACCTCAACGGGCTGGAGGGCATGCGCACTCCATGGGCGATGGCGGTTATATTGTTCAATATCCCGCTGGCGGTCATCTTGCTGCGCCCCGCGCCCGAGGCGATGGGGTTGAAACCGGATGGCGATGGCTTGCTCGAAACAGAAGTCGACACACAAGTCAGCATGGAGGGCGACGGCATGGAGGCGGGCGTGGCATTGCGGTCGCCTTATTTTCGTTTGCTGGCCACCGCATCGCTGCTCGCCTTGATGGCGCAGGTCGGCACCATCGCCCATGTTTTCACCTGGGCGTTGGAGCGCGCCAATGCTGAGACCGCCGCCATCACCGTCGCCTCACTGGCCTTTTGCTCGCTCACCGGACGGTTGATTTGCGGCGCGGTGCTTGACCGCCTCAATCTGTTCGTCTTTGTGCTGACCATTTACGCGCTGCAAGCGCTGGCCATGTTCGCCATGGCGTTCGCCCAAGGCGCGCCAGCGGTGCTGGCACTGACCGCATTTTTCGGTTTCACGGTCGGTAATATTTTAATGTCGCAACCGCTGCTGGTGGCGGAGGCGTTTGGGGTGCGCGACTTTCCGCGCATCCTCAGCGTGCAACAATTAGTGATGAATGCCGGGGTGGCGTTGGGGCCGATTGTCATCGGGCTGATTTATGATTTCGGCGGCGGCTACGCCAACGCTTTTGTGTTTGTCGGCATTTGCAGTCTGGCGGCCATGGCCAGTCTTTACGCCGCCGGTCACCCGAACCGCGTCGCGGCAGATCAATAAATATCAGGCCGAAACTTCGGCTTTGGCCGCAGGTCGCCACGCGCCGTTAAACACGGCCAGCGAAATCATGCCCGCATAAATCATCAGCGCGATGACGGTGGTGACAAAAATCGCCGTGAGACCGAAATCGAATTGATGCACCAGCAGCGACGCGCCGCCGACCGTAATAACAAAGCGCAGAATTTGCGCGCGAATGGGCCAGGTCATGGTACCGGCACCTTGCGAGGCGAAATACAGCACCAGGCCAATGCCCAAAAAGGCGTAAGCCGGGCCGACAATGCGGATATAGCCGCGCGCGGTTTCAAAAGCGGCGACGTCATCGGTGAAAATCGGAATCCACACATTGGGGAATAAAGCCAACAGGCCGCCGACCGAAGCGCAGACCAGCGTCGCGCAGCCGACGCCATAACGCGCCGCCAGCTCGGCGCGGTCGTAGTCACCGGCGCCGATATTGGTGCCGACAATCGTCGTCAGCGCCGTGCCAAAAGCGAAAATCACCGGCAACATGATGAACTCGATGCGCGTACCGATGCCATAACCGGCCAGCGCTTGCGGGCCGAATGTGCCGACCAAAGCGGTCAGGCCCAAAATAGTGCCGACATTCAAAAGTGGGTTGAGGCTGGCCGGGCGCGCCACCAGCAAAATATCGCTGACCAGTTCGGGTCGCCACCCGGCTTGCGTCGTTTTGAGGGCCAGTGCGCGTTTGCCCCGCCATAATTCGAGCAGCAAAATAGCGGTCATAATCGAGCCGGTGATGACGCTGGACACCGCCGCTCCAGTCACACCCAAGGCGGGCAGGCCGAAAAAGCCGAACACCAATATGGCGGTCACCGGCACTTGCAAAAGGCCGGTCAATATCATCAGCTTGGCGGGAAATGCCATATCGCCGGCTCCGCGATAAACCGCGCCAATGGCGCTGCTGAGCCACATCATTAAGCCGCCGCTGAACAGCACCCAGCAATAAGTCACGGCCATTTCGAGGATGACGCCATCGCCGCCCAAAAGGCTGAGCAATTGGCGGCCAAACAGCGCGAAGAGAATAAAAAACACCACCGCGCCAATGGTGCCGCCATAGATGGCGTGCCAGACCAATCGCTCGGCATTATCGCGATTGCCGTGCCCCAGCGCCCGCGCGATGGAGGCCGTGATAGCCCCGCCCAACGGCCCGCCCGACATGGTTTGCACCAGAATGAGCAGCGGAAATACCAGCGCGATGGCGGCCAGCGCCTCGGTGCCAAGGCGACCGATAATGTAAATCTCCGCCAGATTGACCACCGCTTGCAGCGTAAAAGCGGCGGTGTTCGGCGCTGTCATCTGTAACAGCAGGCGCAGCGGCGGTTCGGTCAGCATGGCGTGGGTGCGGTCGTTCATAAAATTTATTAAACCCCAAGTTCTGCCTAACATAGCCGCCTGACAGTAAATCGCCTAGACTTAACACCATGAGCAAAACGACCGGCATTTTGGAGACCGAGCGCCTGCATTTGGTGGATTTTACCGCCGCCCATCTGGATGATTTCGCCGCCATGAATGCCGACCCGCAAGTGATGGAATTCTTTCCGGCCACACAGAGCCGTGCGCAAAGCGCGGCCCTGCTCGACCGCATCATCGCCCATCGCGCCACGCATGGCTATTCGCTGTTCGCCCTGCATCTTAAATCGGACGATCGCTTTATCGGTTTCACCGGTCTGCTGCACGCAGATTTTGAGGCGCATTTCACACCGGCGGTGGAAATCGGCTGGCGCTTTCAGCGGTTTGCTTGGGGGCAGGGTTTGGGGCCGGAGGCGGCGCGCGCCTGCCTCGGCTTTGGCTTTGAGACGCTGGGCCTCGAAGAAATTGTTTCCTTTACGGCGCGCATAAATTTACGTTCGGTAAGGGTGATGCAAAAAATCGGCATGCAGAATGACCCCGCCGATGATTTCGACCATCCCAATTTGGCGGCAGGCGACAGGCTGCGCCGCCACGTCTTATATCGCGTGAGGAGACCCAAATGAAATATGTTGCATGGCTGAAATGGGGCGGCACGGCGTTTGTGCTGACCGGCATTTTACTGACCAATCTGAACATTTATCCGCTCAATATTATCGTCCACGGCACCGGCTCGATAGGCTGGACGGCGGCGGGTATTATCACCAAAGACCGCGCGCTGACGGTCAATTTCGCTATGCAATTGCCGCTATTCGCGCTCGGTTATATGAAAATCGGTGGCTTGATATAGCGCGAGGTCATTGAGGGCGCGAAACTGAGACATAGCGCCCTCTAAACTTTCGTGGAATCATAGAATAACTTGGCGTTAAGAATTTGGCGCTTGGAGCTTGGCACAAGCCGGGCCGTTGAAGGAGAAGAAAATGTCTGCTGTTTCATCATTACCGGCATCTTTTGTGGCGCGCTTTAAGCGGTGGAAGCAAAGCGGCTATGCCCAACAGGCGGAGCATTACGCCACGCTGGCCGAGGGGCAAAGCCCGCAAGCCATGGTCATTTCGTGCTGCGATAGCCGCGTGCTGTCGACCGAGATTTTCAACGCTCCGGCGGGCACGTTTTTCATCCACCGCAACATCGCCAATCTGGTGCCGCCCTATGCGCCGAACAGCGATTTTCACGGCACTGCGGCGGCGGTGGAATATGCGGTCAAAGCGCTCAAAGTGCCGCATCTCATCATTATGGGGCATTCGGCCTGCGGGGGTGTGCAGGCGTGTTACGATTTGTGCGAGGGCGAAGCTGCGCCCGAGGATTCGGGTTTTGAATTTGTCGGTCATTGGTTGGACGTGCTGCGCCCGACCTATGCGCGCGTCAGTGGCGCGGATGACGCGGCGCGCGCGGTCTCCATGGGGCATCAGGGGGTCATCGGCTCGCTGGAAAATCTGATGGGGTACCCGTTTGTGGCAGATGCTGTGGCGGCCGGCACGCTCAGCCTGCATGGGCTATGGCACGATATTGGCCCGGGCGAGCTTTACGAGCTGTCGCCCGAAAGCAACCGTTTCGAAAAGCTATAAATCGGCACAAAAAAGGGGCCGCCCCTCTACGGGCAGCCTCCCCCCAATTGTCACTTCTGCTTTTCAGCCGAGGTTGTTTAAAGACGCTGAGACAACAATTAAACCGGCAAAACTAGAACCTGTGGCGCACACCAACCTTAATAATTCGCCCAACCTTGGCAAGCGGCATTTGCGGTTTCACCATTTACGTGTCTTCACATCTGCCCCTGTGTGGTGCAGGATAATTGCCTATCCAGCGCGTGGGGGGGCGGACATGGTGCAGAATTTGCTGATTGTATTTGCGGTGCCCGTGAACTGAAAAGTCGTGAACCGAAAAGTCGTGAACCGAAAAATCATGAGTTATGACCATGAGTAAAGATAAAACCGAATCCGTCACCTCTGTCGCTGCACCGATGCAGGCGGTCGTGCACAGCGTCAATGTCGCGGTGGGCGATGCTGTCAGCGCCGGTCAGGAGCTGGTGATTTTGGAAGCGATGAAAATGCAACACGCGCTCGCTGCGCCGGTTTCGGGCACGGTGAAAGCGCTGAAATATGACGTCGGCGAGGTGGTGGAAGAGGGCGCGCCGGTGTTCTCCATCGAAGTGGGTGAGGCCGCCGCCGCGCAACAGGGCGAGAGCCACACCCAAGACCTCGATGCGGTGCGCGCCGACCTCGCCGAATTGCAAGCACGACTGGCGCGCACACTGGATGCCAATCGGCCCGAGAAAATGGCCAAGCGGCACGATAAAGGCCATCGCTCGGCGCGCGAGAATGTCGAGGATTTGTGCGATGAGGGCAGCTTTATCGAATATGGTCAGCTAATGGTGGCGGCGCAACGCCAACGCCGCCAGCTCGACGACCTTATCGATAATACACCGGCCGATGGGCTGGTCGCCGGTTTCGGCGCGGTCAATGGCGAGATGTTCGACGAGGAGGCAGCGCGCACCGCCGTGCTGGCCTATGACTATACGGTGCTGGCCGGTACGCAAGGTCTGTTCAATCACAAAAAGACCGATCGCGTTTTGGAAATGGCGCATCAATGGCAATTGCCGACAATATTTTATACCGAAGGTGGCGGCGGCCGCCCCGGCGATACCGATGCCAGCAAAATCTCCGGCGGCGGCTTGGACGTGATGACCTTCGCCACTTGGGCGCAGGCCAGCGGCGTCGCTCCGCGCATCGCTATCAATAATGGCTACTGCTTTGCCGGTAATGCGGTGCTGTTTGGCTGCGCCGATGTCACCATCGCCACCAAGGACAGCTATATCGGCATGGGCGGGCCGGCGATGATTGAAGGCGGCGGGCTGGGCGCGGTGGCCCCGACCGAGGTCGGGCCGATGGATATTCAAACCGAAAACGGCGTCGTTGACTTGCTTGCCGACGACGAAGCTCACGCTACCGCCATGGCCAAACAATTGCTCGGCTATTTTCAAGGCCCGCTACAAAGCCATGCGTGCGAAGACCAGCGCAAGCTGCGCCACATTATTCCCGAGGACCGAAAGCGCGCTTATGATATGCGCACCGCCATTGAGATGATTGCCGATACGGGCAGTTTTCTGGAGCTGCGCCGCGCTTATGGCAAGGGCATGATTACCGGTTTTATGCGCATTGAAGGACGGCCTTTCGGGCTGATTGCCAATAATCCGGCGCATTTGGGCGGCGCTATTGATGCCGAGGCGGCTGAAAAAGCCGGTCGCTTTGTGCAGCTTTGCGATGCTTTCGAGTTACCGCTGGTTTCGTTTTGCGACACGCCCGGTTTTATGGTTGGGCCCGAGCACGAGAAATTCGGCACGGTGCGGCGCGCTTCCTCCATGCTGGTGGCGGGGGCCAGCATTTCTGTGCCGGTGTTTATGGTGGTGTTGCGCAAAGGCTACGGGCTGGGCGCGCAAGCCATGGGCATGGGCAGTCTGCATGTGCCGCAAATGACGCTCGCTTGGCCGACCGGCGAGTTCGGCCCAATGGGGCTGGAAGGGGCGGTGCGGCTTGGTTACTCAAAAGAAATCGCCGCCGCCGGTGGCGAGGGCAGCAAGGAAGGCGACGCGATTTTCAACAAGCTGCTGGATGCGATGATTACCAATGGTAAAGCGCTCAACGCCGCCATGTATCACGAGATTGATGCGGTGATTGACCCGAAAGATACGCGCGCTTATCTCATTCGCGCGCTGAAATCCATGCCGGTCGGTAAAAAAGCCTCTTCTTCCAATAATAGCGGCAAGCGTCCGTTTATCCCGACTTGGTAGTCGCGTAATCCTCAAGGCGCGGGGTGCGCGTCATGTTCCAATATTCGACCAGCCGCCACGGCATCACCGAATAAACCCGACCTTTGGAGTTGCGGTAATAGGTCGTCATCCCCGGATGCATCCAAATCATATCAGCGTGACGCTCGTTATATTTCGTCATATAGGCGTCTTGCGCGGCCGGTGTCGCAGCCATTTGGTCAATGCCCTCATTCAGCATAGTGGCAATAGTGTGGGCGATATAATGGGCGTGACATTCGGCGATGAACATGCCGCTGCCGCCATGGCCCAGCCCGGTTGTTGGCCCTGCCATCATAAAGAAATTCGGAAAATCGGGCACTGAGATGCCCAAATAAGCCTGCGGGTCGTCGCCATTCCAGACATCGGATAAATTACCCGCCGGGCCGGTGATATTGATACGGCTGGCCATTTTGGTGACTTCAAAACCGGTCGCCATAACGACAATATCGGGCGCGCAAGTGCTGCCTTTATCGCCGATGACTTGTGTTTCGCTAAACCGCGCCACGCCCTCATCATTGAGCGTCACATTGTCTTTCAGGATGGTGTCGTACCAATGATTGTCGAGCAATATGCGTTTGCCATAAGGCGGATAGTCGGGCACAGATTTGGCAATCAGGTCGGGGCGTCCTTCGAGTTTGCGCTCGATATGCTGCACCATCTCCTCGCGATGGCGGTCATTAATGCGGTTCATGGCGCGCTGCGGATGCGGCCATTCGGGGTCTTTTTTCAAAAACGGCAGCAGCCCGTCGCCATAACGCCAGAACATGGTCAAGCGAAACCAAGGCGCATAAAACGGCACATGCTCCAGCAGATATTGCGCCCCATCGCTTAGCCTCTCGTGATAGCGCGGTATCGGGCGCGCCCATTGCGGGGTGCGTTGGAAAATCGTCAATTCGGCGACCTCATCGGCAATCGAGGGCGCGATTTGCATGGAGGATGCGCCGGTGCCAACAATGGCGACTTTTTTGCCTTTAAGGTCGAGGTCTTTGGGCCAATGCGAGGAGTGGAAGAGCGGGCCTTTGAAATTTTCCAGCCCGTCAATGGCGGGCAGTTTGGGAACCGAAATTTGCCCAACCGCTGAGACCAAAAGGGGCGCGGTCATGCTTTCTTCGCCATTCGGCGTGGCCAGCGTCAACTTCCAGTGGTTTGCGTCATCCTGCCAGTCAACCTGCTTCACCTCGACACCGAAACGAATATGCGGCCGCACTTGGAACTCATCGGCTTTGCCCGTGAGGTAATCGAGAATTTCATCCTGCGGGGAGAAATATCGCGACCAGCGATGGGTTTTGCCAAAGCTGAAGCTATAAGCGTGGTTGGGCGTATCGACACCGGAACCGGGATAGGTATTCTCCCACCAAGTGCCACCGACCTCGGTATTCTTCTCAAGTATAATGTAGTCGAGGCCAAGATCGTTCAACAATTTACCCAGCACAATACCGGCGCAACCGGCTCCAATAATGACAATCGGCGCGGCGGGTTTGCGCTCAATGCGCGGAATATCGCTCCCCAAAAGTTTGAAGCCCATTTGCTCGCGCATCATCGGTGCGTATTCGGGCGGCACTTTTTCGGCCAGGCTATGCGTCATCATGCGGTTGAGCAGCGCGGTGTCGGGGTCGGGCAGCACGGCCGCGCTCTCGCCGGATAAAATCTCGAGCGCGTGGGCGCGAATATCGGCCTGAATATCTTCCGGCAGTCCCGCATCCTCATCGGCAATCAATAGCGGGTTGCGGCGCGGCTTGTAGGGCGGGGCCAACCATTTTTCATCCGCCGTATAATGAAACAGCACCATTAACAGCACGCGCAAATCGGCATATGGCAGGGCGGCTTCCAATTGCGAGCGGTTTAGCTGCATAACAGCGCCCCCTCTTGCACCATCGTCTCCACCTCATTGGCGGCGAAGCCCAACTCTCGCATAATCGCGCTGCTGTGCTGGCCATGGCTCGGGCTGGGCGCGGCCAACGAGGTCGCCGCACCGGCAAAAAGAGCCGGCGGCGTCGGCGCGGTCAGGCGGCCCATATTTTCCGTCACATAGGTCTCTAGCGCGCCGATTGCTTGCACTTGTTCATTAGCTGTCAATGTATTGCGGGTTTCGCATTGGGTGCTCGGAATATCTGCCGCCTCAAACGCGCTCATCACTTCGGCCAATGACAAATCGACAACACCGGCTTTCAGCATTTGCATTATTTCGGGCAAATTCATCATCCGCGCCGGTAGGCTCGCAAACCGTGCGTCGGTTTTCAAATCTTCGCGCTTGATGAGTTTCAATATGGCGTCCCAATGGCCGTCGGTCAGCGCGGTGGCGGCTATCGCACCGTCCTTGGTGTTCAAAATTTGATAGCTCTCCGACATCGGGGGCATGTCGATAACATCATCATCGAGCAATGTGTGGCTCATCATGCCGTCGGGCCACATGAAAGCCAGACAAGCATGCAGCATGGAAATATCGATATGCTGGCCTTCGCCGGTGCTGGCGCGCGCCACCAAAGCGGCGGTGGCGGCCTGCGCCACCGTATAGGCCGTCACCTTGTCGCAAATCAGCATTTTGATGAAATCATATTCGCTGTCGCCGCCATAATCGCCGCCTTGCATGCCAGTGAGGCCGCTAATGCCTTGAATGACATGGTCGTAAGCCGGCCGCGACGCCATTGGGCCAACCGTGCCGAAACCGGTGACCGCCACATTGACCAGACGCGGATTGACCCCGCGCACGATATCCGGGCCAAGCCCCAAACCATCCATCACGCCGGGGCGATAATTGTTCAACATCACATCGGCTTGCGCTGCCAGACGTTTCACCGCCTCAATGCCGTTTTGGTGTTTCAGGTCAATGGCCAGTGAGCGTTTGCCGCGATTGCAATTATGGAACAGGGCCGATTGGCCGTTTTTCATACTGCCGACAAAGCGCATCGGGTCGCCTATCAGCACCGGTTCGACTTTCACCACTTCGGCACCTTGCGAGCGCATCATCATGGCGGCCAGCGAACAGGTAATCATGGTTGACATCTCAACCACTTTGAGACCGGCAAGCGGTTTTTCAGCGGTTGGTTTCTCAGCCCTTGATTTCTCAGCAGCTTGTTTCTCAGCGGCTTGTTTCTCGCTCATCACACCCTCCCGATAAGCACAAATTTCAAAAAAAAGGCTAAGAGAAGCGAGGGGGTGGGTCAATAGCTACAAGGTTGAGCTACAAGGCTGAGCTAAAGGCCCATAAGCCGCACTGAGAGGTCGCGCATGATTTCCTCCGAGCCGCCGCCAATCGCCTGCACTTTGACCTCGCGATAAATCCGCTCAACCGCATTGCCACGCAGATAGCCGGCACCGCCCATGATTTGCATCGCCTCGCTGGCGTTTTTCTCAAGATTGCTGGAACAAAAGAATTTCAGCTTAGAGATTTCGGCCAGCGCTTTTTCACCGCGATTGACAATCTCGCCGACCTGATTGAGGTAAGCGTCCATGGCGTCGATACGCGCCGACATATCGGCCAGCTTGTGACGAATGACCTGGTGCGAAATCAGCTTATCGCCAAAAGTCTCGCGGTCTTGCGCGTAAGCCACGCATTCGTCGAACAGCCGCATCGACATGCCGGTCATCTGCGCCGCCATCCAGAAACGCTCATAATTGAAATTATTCATAATGGCGTAAAAGCCTTTATTCTCTTCGCCCATTAAATGGTCGGCGGGCACACGGCAATCATCGAAATAAAGCGTCGCCGTATCAGATGCCCACCAGCCCATTTTGCGCTCGATCGGGGTGCGGGTGAAACCGGGCGTGTCGGCATCGACAAAAAACAGCGAAATACCGCCCATGCCTTCGCCACCGGTGCGCGCTGCGACGACAAAATAGCTGGCCTGCATACCTCCGGTGATGAACATTTTCTGACCGTTCAAAACCCATTCATCGCCGTCTTTATGCGCCGTGGTTTTGATATTGGCGACATCGGAGCCGCCGCCCGGCTCGGTAATGCCCAGCGCGCCGCCTTTTTTGCCCGACAGCAAATCGGGCAGGGCGCGCGCTTTAATCTCGTCATTGGCCAGCTCGGTCAGCGGTTTCAGCATGATGGAGCGTGACCCGACACTGGCCATCACGCCACCCGCCGAGGACCGCCCCATTTCGATGCCGACGGCTTTGCGCATATGCATATCGTCAAAACCCAAACCGCCATATTCTTCGGGAATATCGAAGCCAAACACACCCAGCTGGCAGACCTTTTCATTGACCTCGTGCGGATAGCCGCCCGCCTCGTCCCATGCATCGACATGCGGGTTAATTTCGGCTTCCATAAATTTGCGCACACTGTCTTGAAAAGCGCGGCGCTCTTCGGTCTCAAACGGGTTCAACATGGCGGTTCTCCCTCAAAAACAATTGCCGCATGGTGGCGCGTTCCGCTTTACAAAGCAAGTTTGCACGCTAACATTCCGCTCCGAGGGAGATGATATGGACAAGACGATACGCATAGGCGGTGCCGGCGGCTATTGGGGCGAAAGCATGATGGCGACGCCGCAGCTTCTCGAGGTCGAGGGCATGGACTATCTGGTCTATGATTTTCTCGCTGAAATTACCATGTCGATATTGGCGCGCGCGCGGGCCAATAATCCCCAAGCCGGTTACGCCACGGATTTCATCACCGGCGTGCTGCAGCCCAATTTGCAAGCGATTGCCGATAAGGGCGTCAAAATTCTGACCAATGCAGGTGGGGTCAATCCGGCCGCGTGTGGTGCGGCGGCCCGCGCCTTGATCGAAGAAGCCGGGCTGGATTTGAAAGTCGCGGTGGTCAGCGGCGATGATTTGATGGAAAGCCGCGACAGCTTCGTCGATAGAAAAGATATGTTTTCGGGCGTCGATTGCCCGCCGGGCGAGGTGCTGGCGAGCGTCAACGCTTATCTCGGCGGTTTTCCGGTCGCGGCGGCGCTGGATGCCGGGGCGGATATCGTCATTACCGGCCGCAGTGTTGATAGCGCGGTGACGCTGGGCGCATGCATCCACGCATTTGGCTGGCAGGCGCGCGACCTCGATGCGTTGGCGGCGGGTTCGCTGGCCGGACATATTATCGAATGCGGCCCGCAAGCCAGCGGTGGCAATTTCACCGATTGGCATTTGTCGGGCGATATAGCCGATATCGGCTATCCCTATATCGATATCGACGCGGCGGGCGTGTTCAGCGTCATGAAACCCGACGGCACGACGGGCGTGGTCAATACCGGCACAGTGTCGGAGCAAATGCTCTATGAAATCGGCGACCCGCAAGCCTATTTGCTGCCCGATGTTACCTGCGATTTTTCGCACGTCACAATCGAGCAAACCGGCACCGATAAAGTGCGCGTCGCCAATGCCAAAGGCGCCACACCGCCTGCCACTTACAAAGTTTGTGCCACTTATGCCGACGGTTTTCGCGCCGGCACGATGATGAGTTTTGTCGGCCTCGACGCGGCGGCCAAAGCGCGGGCTTTTGCCGATGCCTCTTTCACCCGCGCGCGCGCCGTGTTGAAAGCCCATAAGCTGCCCGATTTTTCCGAAACCAGTGTCGAAGTGCTGGGCGATGACAGCCAGTTTGGGGCCGCCACCAATGGGCCGCAAAGCCGCGAAGTGGTGTTGAAAATCGCTGCCAAACACGACAGCCAAGCGGGCTGTGGGGCGTTGCTGAAAGAAATTAGCGGGCTGGGTCTGGCCACCCCGGCGGGGCTGTCCATTTTTGCCGGTTCGCGCGCCAAGCCGTCACCGGTGGTGCGGCTGTTCTCTTTTCTGCTCGAAAAAGACGCAGTGTCTATCGATATCGATGTCGATGGCCAAGTGACGCGTTTTGAAGAAGCCAGTGGCGTCACCGGCAGCGCGCCGACGAAGGTCAGTGCGCCGGACGCCCCGCAAGAAGTCGGCACGGTTGAAGTGCCTCTGGTCAAGCTGGCTTGGGGGCGCTCGGGCGATAAGGGCAATAAAGCCAATATCGGCATTATCGCGCGCGACGCGGCCTATATGCCTTATATTTGGGCGGCGCTCGATGAAGACGCCATTCGCCATCGCTTTGGTCATTTTATTGGCGAAAATCCGGCGTTGGAACGGTTTTATCTGCCCGGCAGTCACGCCATGAATATTCTCATTGAGGATGCGCTGGGCGGCGGCGGTGTCGCCAGTTTGCGCAATGACCCGCAGGGCAAAGCCTATGCGCAAATCCTCCTCGACCATCCGATTGCCATTCCTGAAAAACTAGCGGAGTCCCTGTAATGCCGGCGTTTGAATCGAAGCTTGATAAAAAATCTGAAGCCTATGCCAAAAATCGCGAAGACCAGCTGGAGAAAATCGCGCATTTGCGGATGCTGGAAGCGCGCGCCGAGGCGGCTTCGGAAAAGCGCCGTCCGCGTTTTGAAGAGCGCGGCCAGCTGACCCCGCGCGATCGGTTGGCGCAATTGCTCGACCCGGGCATGCCGTATTTGCCGCTTTACAATATGGCCAGCTATTGCGTCGACGACCCCGACCGCGAAACCTCCATTCCCGGCGGCTCGGTGCTGGCGGGTATCGGTTATGTGTCGGGCGTGCGCTGCATGGTTTGTGTCGCCGATAGCGGCATTAATGCCGGCGCGGCGACCGAAATGGGCTTTAGAAAAAACCTCGAAGCCATGCAATTGGCGTTGGCCAATAAATTGCCTTTCATCCATTTGGTCGAAAGTGCCGGGGCCAATCTGATGCAGTATAAAGTCGAGCTTTGGGCGCATGGCGGGGCTGTGTTTTGCTCGCTGGGTCGCCTTAGCGCGGCGGGTATTCCGACCATGACAGTGCTGCACGGCCCGTCAACCGCCGGTGGCGCTTATATGCCGGGCATGTCTGATTATAATGTCGGCGTTAAGCATAATGGCATGGCGGCTTTGGGCGGCGCGGCTTTGGTGCAGGCGGCGACCGGCGAAATAGCCGATGAACGCCAGCTCGGCGGCAGCGAGATGCACGCTAGCGTATCGGGCTTGATTGAATATCTGGCCGAGGACGACGCCGATGGCATTCGCCAAATTCGCGATGTGGTGGCCAATATTGGCTGGAACGAACATTGCCCGCCGCTGCCGCAGCGCGACTTTGAGGAGCCGCTTTACGACGCTGAAGAAATTCTGGGTCTGGTGCCGGTGGATTATAAAATTCCCTATGACAGCCGCGAATTGATTGCGCGATTGGTTGACGGTTCACAATTCACTGAGTTCAAACCGCGTTTCGGCCCCAATCTGGTCTGTGTGCAGGCCAGCGTGTTCGGCCATCCGGTCGGCTTGGTCGCCAATAATGGCCCGATGGGCCCCGACGAAGCGGCCAAAGGCGCGCATTTCTTCCAAATTATCGATCAGGCCAATTCGCCGTTGGTGTTCCTCAATAATATCACCGGTTATATGGTCGGCACTGAATACGAACAAAAAGGCATGATTAAACATGGCTCGAAAATGATTCAGGCGGTGTCGAATATCCGCGTGCCGAAATTGTCATTCTATGTTGGCGCGTCTTACGGCGCGGGCAATTACGGCATGGCGGGTTATGGTTTTGACCCCGACTTTTTGTTCACCTGGCCGGGCGCTATGACCGGCGTGATGAGCGGCGAAAGCGCCGCCGGCACAATGGAGACAGTGGCGCTGAACGCTGCCAAAAGGCGCGGTGTCGAGCCCGATATGGAAGCCTTGGCCAAGCAGCGCGCTGCCATCGAAGCGGTGTTCGCGGCGCAAGAGGATGCGTTTTTCACCTCCGGTCGCCTGCTCGACCACGGCGTTGTTGACCCCCGCGATACGCGGAAAATCTTGGGTTTCACGCTGGAGACGATTTTGGAGCGCAAGCATCGCACACTGAACCCGAACGCCTTTGGCGTTGGGCGCATGTAGAGCGCAAGGTGAGGAGATAGTAATGCAAGCACCGGATACAAGTGTCGTCATTCTAGAAGAGGACCGCGACTGGGCCACTGTTTGGCTGAACCGACCCGAGGCGCGCAACGCCATGTCGGACGCGCTGATGGGCGAGCTGCAAGAAGTCTTTGATTATTTGAAAACCCGCAGCGATATTCGCGGCATCACGGTGCGCGGCAAAGGCGAGGTTTTTTGCGCTGGCGGCGATTTGAAAGGGTTTAAGAATAATTTTCAGGCCGTGCGAACCGATGAGGAAGTGGTCGAAGACAGTTCCAAAATGGGGCGCTTTTTCCTCACCGTGCGCTCCATGCCGCAAGTGATTATTTTCGTGCTGCACGGTGCCGCTATGGCAGGCGGTTTGGGCATGGCGGCGGCGGCCGATATTGTGATTGCCGTCAAGGACACCAAAATGGCGCTGACTGAAACCGCCATCGGCATTGTGCCGGCGCAAATCGGGCGCTATATCGTCGCCCGCACCGGCGATATTCAAGCCCGCCGCATTATGCTGACCGGCCATCGCTTCACGGCTGAAAAAGGCGCTGATTATGGTCTGGTCGATTTCCCCGTCGATGATATGGACGCGGCGGAAGCGCAACTGGCCGAGCTGGTTGCCGGTGTGCGCCGTTGTGCGCCCGGTGCCAATGCCGCCACCAAAGAATTGCTGGAAGCCAATAAGCACCTGGATGATGTCGCCATGATCCGTTATGCGGGCGAGGTCTTTGCCAAAAGCGTCAAAAGCGATGAAGGCAAAGAGGGCGTTGCCAGCTTCCTTGAAAAGCGCAAACCCAATTGGGTCGCGGAATAGTGAGACGTAAACATGCCGCAGAGTAAAAAAACCATTCGTAAAATCCTCGTTGCCAATCGCGGCGAGATTGCCTGCCGCGTAATGCGCACAGCCCGCGATTTGGGCGTGCGCAGCGTCGCCGTTTATTCCGAGCCCGATGCCGGTGCGCCGCATGTCACCATGGCTGATGAGGCAGTGCTCATTGGCCCGGGGCCGGTTGGGCAGAGCTATTTGGTGGCTGAGAAAATAATCGCCGCGGCCAAGCAGACGGGTGCTGATGCCATCCATCCGGGCTATGGCTTTTTGTCTGAAAACGCCGCGTTTTCAGAGGCTGTTGAAAAAGCCGGTCTGACATTTATCGGCCCGACGGCCGAAGCCATTGACCTTATGGGCAATAAAGCGGCCGCCAAGCGGCGCATGATTGAGGCCGGTGTGCCTTGCGTGCCGGGCTATGAGGGCGAAGACCAGAGCGACCAAGTGCTGCGCAAAGAAGGCGAAAAAATCGGCTTTCCGATAATGGTCAAAGCGGCTGCCGGCGGCGGCGGTCGGGGTATGCGACTGGTCGAGGCGGCCGACGGTTTGGAAGCGGCGATTTCCACGGCGCGCTCGGAAGCCGAAAACGCTTTCGGCTCGGGCGAGTTGATTTTGGAAAAAGCCATTGTCAAACCGCGCCATGTGGAAATTCAAATATTCGCCGACACGCACGGCAATGTCGTGCATTTGGGCGAACGCGATTGCTCGGTGCAACGGCGTCACCAAAAAGTCATCGAAGAAGCACCCTGTCCGGTAATGACGCCCGATTTGCGCGCGGCTATGGGCAAGGCGGCGGTTGATGCCGCCAAATCGATAGATTATCGCGGTGCCGGCACGGTCGAGTTTCTGCTCGATGCGAGCGGCGAATTTTATTTCCTCGAAATGAACACGCGGCTGCAGGTCGAGCATCCGGTAACCGAAGAAGTCACCGGCCTCGATTTGGTGGCGTTGCAAATAAAAGTGGCGGAAGGCGAGACGCTGGGCTTCAGCCAAGACGATGTGACGCTGATCGGCCATTCCATCGAGGTGCGCCTCTATGCCGAAGACCCGACCAAAGGGTTTTTGCCCAGCACCGGCACAGTGGCTTGTTTCAATCGGCTGGCGCGCCCCGGTGTGCGTTACGATACCGGCATTCGCGGTGGACAAGAAATCTCGCCATTTTACGACCCGATGATTGCTAAGCTCATCACAACCGGCCCGACGCGCGAAGCGGCGCGCAAACTGATGCTTGAAGCGTTGACCGATACGGCGCTGTTCGGGCCGAAGACCAATCGCGATTTCCTGATTGCATGTCTCGACAAGGATGATTTTATCAGCGGTGATTTCTCGACCGCTTTCATCGCCGAAAACTTTACCGATGAAGACCTCGCCGCGCCCGTTGCCGATGCCACGGCGTTGGCGATATTGGCGGTGCGCCATTATCTTTGCGACCATGAAAAAGCCCTCGCCAAGGCGATGCATGTGCCGCGCGGGCTGGTTAATTTCACCAGCGATGAAGCGCTGCGCACGCCCTATAAGCTGGCCATTGGCGAAACCGAAACGTCTTTGTCGGTGCGCTCCAAAGACCCGTCATATTACACGGTTCAAATTGGCGAGGAGAGCGTTGAGCTGCGTATTGTGGCGCATGACGGCACGCATATGGTCATCAATAGCGGCGGTAAGCATTATGTCAGTCAGGCTTATCTCGATGGCGAGACGCTTTATGCGACGATTGATGGCGATAGCTTTACCACCTCTAATTTGCTAATGCGCAACGCGGCCGGCGATGAGACCGGTGATGGCAGCCGCGTCATCGCGCCGATGCACGGCAAGGTCATTGAGGTGTTTGTCAAAAAAGGCGACGTTATTGCCAGCGGTGACCGACTGGCGACCATCGAGGCGATGAAAATGCAGCACGAGATTTTGGCCACTGTCGACGGCACGGTGGAAGACGTGCTGGTGGCGGCTGAGGCGCAAGTGGCGGCCGATGATTTGATGATCGCCATTGATACGGGCGAAGAGTAGGAGACCTGGATGTTACAAGAAGCTCTCGATTTTAAAGCCGAAAGCGATGCGCTTTATGAATTGATGCGCGATTTGGACGATGCCGCTTTCGACGCGCCGACGCAGTTCAAAGGCTGGACGTTGAATAATGTGCTGGAGCATTTGCATATGTGGAATTGGGCGGCTAATGAAAGCCACGCCGATGAAGATAATTTCATGGCCTTTCTCGATGAGGCGATGAAAGCCATGGCGGGCGATGGCGGCATGCGCGCCTATGAAGCGGTATGGAATGACGGGGTTCAAGGCCGTGCCTTGCTGGAGCGCTGGCACGAATTTTATACCGCCATGGCGGCGCGCTTTGTCGAGGTCGATCCGAAAAAACGATTGAAATGGGCCGGGCCCGATATGAGCGCGCGCTCGTCTATTTCGGCGCGACTGATGGAAACTTGGGCGCATGGGCAGGAAGTTTTTGACCAGCTTGGCGTCGCGCGGCAGAACACCGATACCATTCGGTCAATCGCGGTTTTGGGCACCAATACATTTGGCTGGACCTATGCGACCCGCGGCGAAACGCCGCCGGGGCCAATGCCATTTGTCAAACTGAGCGCGCCGTCGGGCGCTGTTTGGGAATTTGGCGAGGCGTCGGATGATGAGCGTATTGAGGGCGCAGCCGCAGATTTCTGCCAAGTTGTGACGCAAGTGCGCAATATCGCCGATACTGATTTGCAAGTTACAGGCGCGGTGGCCAATGATTGGATGTCGAAAGCGCAGTGTTTTGCCGGTGCGCCGGAAACCCCGCCTGCGCCCGGTAGTCGCTTCACACGCTAAGCGGTGTTTGCTACAAAAAAATACAGATTTTAAGAGGTTTTACGTGTCGCTTACCACAAACACGCCGACTGCTGCAGCGCCCATCGAGCCGCGCCACACATGGACGCGCGACGAAGTAGAGGCACTGTTTGCCCTGCCGTTTAATGATTTGATTTTTGAAGCCCAGAGCGTGCATCGCCAATGGTTCGATGCCAATGAGGTACAAAAATCGACCCTGCTATCCATCAAGACTGGCGGCTGCCCCGAAGATTGCAATTATTGCAGTCAGAGCGCCAAATTCGATACCGGTTTGAAAGCCACCAAGCTGATGGATGTTGATGCCGTGTTAGAAGGTGCCGCGCGCGCTAAAGCGGCCGGTGCCTCGCGCTACTGCATGGGTGCGGCATGGCGCAGCCCCAAAGACCGCGACATGGAAGATATTGCGGCGATGATTAAAGGCGTGCGCGCCATGGGCATGGAAACTTGCATGACCTTGGGCATGTTGTCGCCCGCGCAAGCGGCGCAGTTGAAGGAAGTCGGTCTCGATTATTACAACCACAATATCGACACATCGGAAGAATTTTACGGCGACATCATCACCACGCGGAACTTTGAAGACCGTATCGAGACCATAGGCTATGTGCAGGATGCCGGCATTAATGTTTGCGCCGGCGGGATTCTCGGCATGGGCGAAGAGGTCGGTGACCGCGCCTCTATGCTGATGACATTGGCCAATCTCAATCCGCAGCCGCAATCTGTGCCGATCAATATGCTGATCCCGATTGCCGGAACGCCAATGGGCGATAATGAGCCGGTTGACCCGATCGATTTCGTGCGCTGTATCGCTGTGGCGCGCATCATGATGCCGAAATCGGTTGTGCGTCTCTCGGCCGGTCGCGAATGGATGTCGGATGAGACCCAAGCGCTGTGCTTTTTGGCTGGCGCCAATTCGATTTTTGTCGGCGAGGCGCTTTTGACGACCGCCAATCCGGCACTGGAAAAAGATAATGACCTTTTTGACCGCCTTGGGCTGAAACCCATGGCGGCGCACAGCTGCCCATCGGCTGTTTAACCCTATTAGGAGACAGACATGGATTTGAAACTTTCAGCAGAAGAGCAAACCTTCCAGCAGGGAATTCGCAGCTGGTTTGAAGAGCAAATGCCGGAAGGCCACCCATTTCGCGGCGGCAGCATCATCAATATGACGCGCGATGAAATGGCCGAATGGCAGCGTACGCTGAACAGCAATGGCTGGGGCGCTATTGGATGGCCGGTTGAATATGGCGGCACCGGCTGGAACGACGCGCAAAAGGCGATTTTTCAATCGGAAGCGGCGCGCGTTAATGCGCCGGGGCAGTCGCCTTTTGGCGTGACCATGGTCGGGCCGGTGATTTGTGCTTTCGGCACGGATGAGCAAAAGGCTGAGCATCTGCCACATATTCTCGATGGCTCGCGCTTTTGGTGTCAGGGTTATTCCGAACCGGGGTCGGGTTCCGACCTTGCGTCTTTGCGCACCATGGCGGTGCGTGATAGCGATGATTATGTCGTCAACGGCCAAAAGATTTGGACCACCCAGGCGCATATTGCCGACTGGATTTTCTGCCTTGTGCGCACCAGCACGGAAGGCAAGCCGCAACAGGGCATCTCATTCCTGCTCATTGATATGAAATCGCCGGGCATTGAGGTGAAGCCGATTTATTCCATCGATGGCGACCATCACTTGAACGAGGTGTATTTCACCGATGTGCGCGTGCCGGTTAAAAATCTCGTCGGCGAGGAAAATGAAGGCTGGACTTACGCCAAATTCCTGCTCGGCAATGAGCGCGCGGGCATTGCCGGCACTGACATTATCGTCAATGGTCTGGCGAATTTGAGAACCGTGCATAATTATTTGGCCGAGACGGCGGGCGAGAGCTATCAGGCCGACGCTTTTGCCAAGCGTCACGCCGAGCTTTCGGTGCGCTATGAATCGCTGCAAATGCTTGAAAATCGCGCGCTGTTTGCCGCGGAAGGGTCGGGCGAAGCACTCATCCTGCCGCTGCCGATGAAAACGCTCGGTACCGAATTGCAGCAGGATATGGGCGATTTGGCCTATGACATGCTGGGCGCGGATTCGACCGTGCTGTTCACGGCCGAAGAGTTTGACCCGAAAGTCGGCGATAACGAGCCGAATTTCCGCAAAGAAGCGCCCGATATGACGCATTCCATGCTGTTCAATCGCGCCTCAACGATTTTCGGCGGCACGACGGAAGTGCAAAAAGGCATTATGTCGAAGTTTGTGCTCGGCCTCTAAAAAAGACCACGCAAAAGCAATTAAGGGGCCGCTGAAATGCGGCCCTTTTTATTGGAAAATCGCCACATGTTGCACCGAGTCCATGACGCGGCGGCCTTCGCTGTTCCAGACTTGGATGAGCTGCGATGAATAGCCGTCGCGGATGAAGCGTGTCGCCGAGCGCATCAGCCACCAGCCATCCTGTGTGGTGAAATCATCGGTCAGGAAATTGATATTCCAATTCATCGAACTGAGGGCGCGCACCCCGCTCAGCGCGCCGAAAGCGGCGGGCGGTGCATCGGCCAGCACGACCAGCGGCAGCAGTCCTTTATCCCAGCTTTGGGCATCGGTCAGGCGCGTCCACAGCAGCATATCGGGGTCGTCGGACTGCTCAAAAAATTTCGGACCGGAGACCCAGCGGCGGTCGAAATTGACGAGAAAATTCGGCGCCGTATTGCCAAGCTCGTAAGGCTCGATTTCCTCCGGCCGTTTTTCGACCTCTTTTATCGGATAATCCATTTCAATATCCAGTGCGCGCTCGACGCCAAAAGTGAAAAACCCGTGCGTGCCGGCACCGGCGGCGCTATCCAGTTCGCCCGAAAAAGTGGCATTGTTTTTGCCTTGCCGCAGAAGTTTGTGACGGACACTCAACGTATCCATAGCCGGGCCGATGAAATTAATCTGCATGGTGCGCAAAGGCGGCAGGTCGCCATGGTCGTTCAAAATCGCTGCCAGCAGTAGCGCCGAGGAGATGCCGCCAAAAGCGGTGCGCCCCTGTTTCCACGTCTCGGGCAGATCGGCAGTATATTCATTCGGTCCGGAGGCGAGAAACGCCGTCATCATCTCGGTATAGCTATCCATAATTTAGTCCTCACCGCCACCGCCACCGCCACGGGCTAGTAGAACTTTACGCGCCGGACGGTCATTTTTTAATTCATACTCCCGCGACATGGCTTCGCCGCGGGTTTTAAAAACTTCGCTATGCACAAGCTGCCATTGCCGCCCTCGTGTGGCTTTGGCACCACTGCCGTCATTATGCGCGGCCAGACGTTTTTCCAAATCCATAGTCCAGCCGACATAGGATTTTGAAGGCCCGTTATCGCAGCTTTTCAGCAGATAGACATAGCAGGATTTGAGCGCGGGGCGAGGCTTTTTCATAGTTCATTTTGGCGCGATTCCCGACGCTCATAAATTCGCTTTACAGGTTCTTACAAAGGGTCTAATGACGCGTTCAGCCGTTCATAATAACGGCATTGGAGGTGACTCACGGGTCCTGTTTTTTGACGAAATCGCGGAGGGTAACTTGGCGAATGTTCTGGTGGTAGGAGCCGGCGGTGTCGGCTCGGTAGCAGTCCATAAAATGGCAATGCTACCCGATATTTTTTCAAACATTACTCTCGCCAGCCGTCGCTTGGGGCCTTGCGAAGACGTGCAAAAAGCGGTCAGTGCCCGCACCGGTAAATCCATTTCCATCGCCCAATTGGATGCCGATAATGTCGCCGAAACCGTCGCCCTCCTCGACAAAGTGCAGCCTGAGCTGGTGGTCAATCTGGCACTGCCGTATCAAGATTTGGCGATTATGGATGCCTGTCTTGAGACCGGCGTGCATTATCTCGATACCGCCAATTACGAGCCGCGCGATGAGGCGAAATTCGAATATCATTGGCAATGGGCCTATCAGGAACGCTTTGCGGCCAAAGGGCTGATGGCTCTGCTCGGCTCGGGTTTCGACCCCGGCGTCACCAATGTCTTCACCGCCTATACGCAAAAACATCTGGTCGGTGAAATGCAGACGCTGGATATTCTCGATTGCAATGGCGGCGATCACGGGCAGGCTTTTGCCACGAATTTCAATCCGGAAATCAATATTCGCGAGGTCACTGCACCGGCGCGGCATTGGCAGGATGGCGCTTGGGTAGAGACACCGGCCCTGTCGCATAAGCAGCGCTTTGATTTCCCCGAGGTCGGCGAGCGGGATATGTATCTTATGTATCACGAGGAGCTTGAGAGCTTGTCGAAGCATTATCCCGAGCTTCAGCGGGCGCGCTTTTGGATGACATTTAGCGAGGCTTATTTGAAGCATCTCGAAGTGCTGCAGAATATCGGCATGACATCGATCGAGCCGGTGACCTATGAGGGCCGCGAGATTGTGCCGCTGCAATTTTTGAAGGCCGTGCTGCCCAATCCGGGCGATCTGGGCGAGACGACAACCGGCAAAACCTGTATCGGCACCATTGTCAGCGGCCAACACAACGGCCGGCCGCGCACTGTCTATCTGTATAATATTTGCGACCATGAAGCGTGTTTTGCCGAGGTCGGCAGTCAGGCGGTCAGCTATACAACCGGCGTGCCGGCGATGATTGGCGCGGCGCTGATGCTTGACGGCACATGGATGCGCGCCGGTGTGTTCAATCTCGAACAACTCGACCCCGACCCGTTTATGGCCATGCTGAACGCCCATGGCCTGCCATGGCAACATATTGATTTACCCGCGATGCCGGAGTTTGACGCATGTTAAGAACCCAATCTTCCGGTGCCGGCCGCTTTGCCGATTTTGACCTGACGCGCGTGCCGTCACCGTGCTTTGTTATTGATGAGGTGCAGCTCAGAGAAAATCTCGAAGTGCTGCGCGCTGTGGCCGAAGCCGGCGATATAAAGATTTTGCTGGCCCTGAAGGCTTTTGCCATGTGGTCGCTGGCGCCGATGATATCGGAGCATTTGGCCGGCACATGCGCTTCCAGCTTGTGGGAAGCGCAATTGGCGCGCAAACATTTCGGCGGCGAATTGGCGACCTATGCGCCCGCATTCAAAGCCTCGCATTTTGAGGCGATTGCCGCGCTGTCCGACCATATTGTCTTCAACAGTCCGGCGCAGATTGACCGCTTTGGCGCGCAGACGCAGGCGGCGGGGGCCGATGTAGCACTCCGCCTCAACCCCGAACATTCCGAGGCCCAGATTGCGCTTTACGACCCGTGCGCTGTCGGCTCGCGCCTCGGTTATCCGGTATCGCGATTGGATACGCTGCCCGACGCCGTGTTGGGTCTGCATATGCATAATTTGTGCGAGCAAGGTCTGGCCCCTTTGACGCGCACTGTGGCGGCGGTGCGGCCTTTCCTCGAAGCGCATAAAGGCGCTTATGATTGGCTTAACCTAGGCGGCGGGCACTTGATTACGCGCCACGATTATGACCGTGGCGGGCTTATCGAGCTGCTTAAGGAGCTGTCAGGGGCGCTGGGTGTGCAAACCTATTTGGAGCCGGGGACGGCTATCGGTCTCGACACCACTATTTTGGTCGGCGAGGTGCTGGATGTGACGGAGAATAACGGCCTTGTCGGAATTACCGATATTTCACCGACCTGCCATATGCCCGATGTCATCGAAGCACCATATCGTCCGGCCATGCTCAATGATTGCGGCGAGGTCGAGGTGCGGTTGGGTGGTGCGAGTTGCCTGTCTGGCGATATTATCGGCAGCTATTGTTTCGACGCGCCACCGCAGAGCGGCCAGCGCATCGCTTTCCTCGATCAGGCGCATTATACCATGGTCAAAATGACGACTTTTAACGGCGCGCAATTGCCGTCGCTGGCGATTTGGAACAGCGAGACTGACGCGCTGCGCATGGTCAAACAGTTCGGCTATGATGATTTTGAAGGGCGGCTTTCGTGATGACGCGAGCCGAGCAATTTTTGGGCGAAGAATTAAACGCTTCCGAAAATGTGCAAGGCACGGCGCGTTTTGAAGTGCTGCCATGCCCGCTCGAGGCCACGGTTTCTTATGGCACCGGCGCGGCCAAGGGGCCGGCCGCCATTATCGCGGCCAGCCACCAGCTAGAGCGGCTCACTCTGGGGCAGGTGCCGTGCGCGGCGGGCATTTTTACCCATGCGCAGATCGATTGCGCACCGCCTGTCGAGACGGTGATTGACGAATTGCGCGCCACAACCGCGGCGATTGTCGGGCGCGGGGCGATACCTGTGACATTGGGTGGCGAACATTCCATCAGCTATGGCGCGGTAATGGGCGTGGTCGATGCGTTGGATGCACCGGTCGGTCTGGTGCAAGTCGATGCGCATGCCGATTTCCGCGACGCCTATCAGGGGTATAAACACTCCCATGCCAGCGTCATGCATTTGCTGGCGCAAGAGGGGCTGCCGATCGTCTCACTTGGTGTGCGGGCTTTAGCCGAGGAAGAAGAGACGGCGCGGCGCGCGCATGGCGTTATCGCGCATGATGCGGCGGCGCTGGTGCGCGGCAATATTTCGAGCATCACCCTGCCGGATGATTTTCCCGAGAATATATATGTGACTTTCGACCTTGACGGCCTCGACCCGTCTGTGCTGCCTGCGACCGGTACGCCGGTGCCGGGCGGCCTTGGCTATTATCAGGCATTGGATTTGGTGGCGAGTGCGCTGGAAGGGCGGCGTTGCGTCGGCCTCGATGTGATGGAATTGGCACCGATTGACGGCCAGCCCGCCAGCGATTTTACCGCCGCGCAGATCGCTTATAATCTGATGGCGTTAGCGCTTTAGAAGAGAGCTCAAAAAATTTGCCCTCGACGTGGGAGGGACGTCGAGGGCTTGTTGGGATGATGTTTGTCGGGAGGACAACAAACATATCATTACCAATACGCACTGTTTTAGCTTTTGGATGGTTAAAATTTTGTTATCATGGGGCAGATCTGGGGGGGTTATGAATAAACGCACGTTTTGCGCGGTTTTTGCTGCGACAATTTGGTCTGTTATGCCGTTTCAAGCGGCTTACAGCGCATCTGACAAGCCGGAAAATCGCCAAGTGCTGTTCGGGGAAACCCATTTGCACACAGTTTTGTCTTTTGACGCGTATATTTTCGGCAATCGCAACACGCCGGAGGACGCTTATCGTTACGCCAAGGGCGAAACCATCAAGCACCCGGCCGGTTTTGAGATGACACTGAGCGAGCCGCTGGATTTTCAGTCGGTCACCGACCATGCGATTTATCTCGGCATGCTGCCCGCCATGCACGACCCGAAACAGCAAGTGTCAAAACACCCGATTTCGCTGGAAATGCGCAAAGCCAATACGCAGATGGAGCGTATCGGAGCGTTTCAGAAACTGTTCCCCTATCTCAATAAAAACGACAAGCCGGATGACCTTGTCGATGTCGATATTATGAAATCGGCGTGGCAGGAAATCATCGATACCGCTAACCGTCATAATGAGCCGGGCAAGTTCTCAACCCTTATCGGCTACGAATATACGTCGGGGCCGGAAAACCAGAATCTGCACCGCAATGTGTTCTTCCGTGGCGACAGTGCGCCGGTGCTGCCGTTCAGCCGTATCATGTCGCCCAATCCGGAAGACCTCTGGGTATGGATGGATGCGTTGCGCGAAAAAGGTATGGATTCGATCGCCGTTCCGCATAACGCCAACGGCTCCAACGGTCTGATGTTCATGACCCAAAAGACCGATGGCAGCCCGATGGATGCCGAATATGCCGAAACCCGCATGCGCAATGAGCCGATTGTCGAGGTGACGCAAGTGAAAGGCGATAGCGAGACACACCCGCTTTTATCGCCGAATGATGAATATGCCGATTTTGAAACCATGCCTTTCCGCATTGGCGGTTGGACGCCCAGTAAGCCCGATGGCTCCTATGTGCGTCAGGCCTATTTGCGCGGTCTGGAAATGCAAGCGCAGGGCAAAGGCAATCCGTATAAATTCGGTCTCATCGGCGCTTCCGACACGCATGTCGGTGCCGGCGCGTTTGACGAGGATAATTACTGGTCGAAAATCGGCCTGGTCGACTCCGACGGCCAGTTGCGCGGCTCAGTGCCGCTCGACAAGCCGAATGAGGATGGCAGTATATATAATGCCAATAATTTCCACACATGGGGCGCGTCGGGTTTGGCCGCGGTCTGGGCCGATGCCAATACGCGCGAGGATATTTTTGACGCCATGCGCCGCAAGGAAACCTATGCCACCACCGGCCCGCGCATAAAATTGCGCTTTTTCGCCTCAACCGATTTCAGCCGCAATATTGAGAACCGCTCCGATATGGTGAAGCGCGCTTATAAAGAGGGGATTTCCATGGGCGGCGATTTGGCGGTCACAGGCGACGCTTCGCCGGAGTTTCTGGTCTGGGCGATGCGCGATGCCAAATCTTATGGGTTACAGCGCTTGCAAATGGTCAAAGGCTGGCTCAAAGCCGACGGCTCGAGCGCTGAAAAGGTCTTCGATATAGCCTGCGCCGGTGACCAAACACCGGGCCGCGACCATCGCTGCCCCGATAATGGTGCCAAAGTGGATGTCAAAACCTGCAAAGCTACGGCCAAAACCAGCGCCAATGAGTTGAAAACCGTCTGGCGCGACCCGGAATATAAAGCCGGTCAGCAGGCTTTTTATTATGTCCGCGTGATGGAAAATCCGAGCTGTCGTTGGTCAACATGGGATGCGTTGCGCGCCGGTGTGCCGCCGCGCCCTGATGTCGAAGCGACGATTCAAGAACGCGCTTACGCTTCGCCGATTTGGGTCAATTAACCTGCCGGTTTCAGCCGGTCGACCAGCAAACGTCCGGCCAGTAACAGCACAAACAAGGCGACGGTGAGGGCGACAATGGTCGGCCCCAGCGGCACTGCCATGGCGGATGCGACGGGCAGGCCGGCGAGCATACACAAGCCGGCAATCAGGCTGCCGCCAATTGCCATCGCCTCGGGGCTTTGGGCAAAAAGGCGCGCTGCCGATGCCGGAATGATAAGCAGCGAAGTGATGAGCAGAATACCGACAATCTGCACCGCCACCGCCACCAACACGCCGAGCAGCAGCATCAGCAAAAACTCGTAAACCCGCACCGGCACGCCCTCGGCATGCGCCAATTCCTCGCTTGAGGTCATCAGCAAAAGGCCGGGCCATAAGCGCATCAAAATGCCTAGCGACAAACCGCATCCAAGCACCACATAGACCAGCACATCGGCGTTGACGCTATCGAGACTGCCAAGCAGATAATCGTGTACCTCCGCATCCTCAACCCCCAACAGCGCCATGGCGACAATGCCCAACGACAGCGCCGCATGGGCCAGAATGCCCAGCAATGTATCGGTGGCGAGAAGACGCTGCGCGCGCAACCAGATGAGCGTGATGGCGAAAATAATGGCGATGAGGATCATACCGATTTGATGGCTCATGCCGACAATCAGACCGATGGCGACACCGAGCAGCGCCGAATGGGCGAGGCCGTCGCCGAAATAAGCCATACGCCGCCAGACCACAAAACAGCCGAGCGGCCCGGCCAACAGCGCCAGCGCGGTGGCGGTGATGAGCAGCGGCGCGGTCATGGTTTTACCTCATGGTGATGGGTGTGGTCACATGCGTCATCATGCGTGTGGTCGTGTGAATGGCTGTGCTGATAGACGGCCATCATTTGCGCCATTTCGCCGCCGAACATCTGAATGAATTCGGGGTCGCGGGCGATGCTATCGGGCGCGCCGGAGCAGCAAATATGGTGATACAGACAGACCACTTGGCGCGTCGAACTCATTACCATATGCAGGTCGTGACTGACCATCAGCACTGACAGGTCGCGCTTTTCATAAAGCTCATCAATCAGTCGGTAAAATTGTAACTGGCCGCTGACATCCAAGTTCTGCGCCGGTTCGTCGAGCATCAGCACATGCGGTTGATTGCTCAGCGCGCGGGCCAGCAAGACCCGTTGCATCTCGCCACCCGACAAAGCCGCCAGCGGCTTATCGAGCAGCATATCGCAGCGCGTCTCGGCCACCAGCTCGGCCAGCGCATCAGCCGGTTGATTGTTGTTCAGCGTCAAAAAGCGCCGCACCGGCATGGGCAGGGTCGGGTCGATTTGAAACCGCTCAGGTATATAGCCGATACGCAAACCCTGCTTATGGGTAACGCTGCCGCTATCGGGCGTTTCGAGTTTCAATAGATGGCGCAGCAACACCGATTTGCCGGCGCCATTGGGGCCGATAAGGGTTATGAAGTCACGCTCGCCTAAAGCCAGCGAGACATTATCCAACACCAGCCCGCCTTGTCGGCGCACACATAAATCCTTGGCCTGTATCAGCCGTTCAGACACACTATTCTCCTCTGCCGTTAGACCTAGGCAGACATTTCTTCCAACTGGGCGCCCATTTGCTGCCACAACATATTGAGCGCTTGCAGGGGCCGCACCATGACTTTGAATTGGGTGATGAGACCGTCATCGTCGAAGTCGATAATATCAACGCCATTAACATATTTGCCGTCCATTTCGGCTTCGAATTCCAAAATCATCCGGTTTCCGGCTTCCAGCTCATGCACATATTTGAATTTCGTGTCCTTGAACACGACGCCGGCCGAGAGCAGATATTTCATGGCCACGGCTTTGCCTGTTTGCGGCGTGAAGACCACCGGCGAGATAAAGGTCACGTCATCATGCAGCATCTCATCCAATGCTTGGGCGCTTGGATTGTCCATATAGGCGTGCCATTTGGCGATTAATTGCTGAGACATTCGGCATCTCCCTCATTTGCCGCAAGCTTAAGGTGAGAAGGGGGGGCTGCCAATACGAAAACGCTCATAAAAAAAGGGCCGACGCATAGCGCCGACCCCTAAAACAATCTCGTAAGAGATTAGCTTTATTTAGCTTTGCTTTCACTTTCAGTGACAGCAACGTGCCAGATGATCAGACCAAAGGCTATCTTGTTCAGCACGTCAGCCAGGTTGTAGATGATGTTCAACGTGTCAGCATCGACATTGCCCATCATGTAACCCATCACATAGCCGATTGGATAAATCGCCCAGCCAAAGGTCACAATGTTCCGCATCAGGTTGAAAGCCGACTGCACAGCAGGGCTGGCATTCTCGGCATTAAGCCGACCGGCTTCACCACGGAAGATTTCATACAATACATAGAACCAAGCTGCGGTCCCCAGAACAAAGCCGGCGGTTACGTCCATGTAACCCGCTTCGCCGAGATAACCGAATACCAGCATCAGCGTCGTACCAATAAGCAGACGCCAGAAGACGCGCGCCGGAACGGCGGTGATGGCCGACAGGATGAGGAAGAATTCCACCATCAACAGCGGCACAGTAATCAGCCAGTCAATGTAACGATATACGGTCGGTGTTTCCCCGGTGGAGACCCACACATCGCGCATATAGAAATAATGCACGGCAGCAACCAGTGTCACCAAGCCGGAAACCGTCAGAGAGGTTTTCCATTTTGCGTCAACGCGGTCGCGTTCGATGAAGAAGAAAACGGTTGAGGCTACCAGAGCCATTGAAATCAACCAGAAAGAAATGCCGACGAAATCGTCGGGTTCCAGATTGGCATCTGCCGCCATAGCTAGCGACGGAAGACCAGTGAAAGCCACAGCTGCAGCAGCGACTTTCCAACGCTTAACAATATTCATGTTAGTACTCCCATGATTTAACACCTAGCAACATAGCGTGTCAGAATGCCGCGGCTAGAAAAAAAAGTGAATTTTTTGAAAAAAAACTATTTTTGGACGTTTTTTGGCGGAAATCATGGGGTTTCCAGGCGTGATTCAGATATTTCCGAATTAAAACAGGGCTTTAGGGGCAATCTAACCGATATTTTGCAGCCTTTGCGCTTTCTTTGTGCTTTGTTTGTGCTTTGTCACGTGGCAAAACCGGCGCACGCCTGCACGGTTTAACGACTCACCCGCAGCGGTACCAATAGCCGCAACAAAAATAATGAGGGTGATAATGAGCGTAACCGTTTCCAAGAATGCCGAATTAAAAAGGCTCCTTGTGAGACCAAGTTAATGCCCGTGCATGCCGCCATGCGGTATCCGCTTTTGGCGGACAGATGGTGTGGCCATGGTCTCGACGGTTTGGCCATTGGCGAATTGCAGTGTCACCTGCACCGGCGCATCGGCATCGGCGTTAAAACCGAACAGCATCAGGTGGTATCCTCCCGGCTTGAGCGTCAGCATGCCATTGGCCGGCACGGCAAAATCGTCAACCTTGACCATGCGCATCATGCCGCCGCCCATTTCATGGCTGTGCAATTCGATACGCGCGAAAGCATCGCTTGTTGCACCAATCAGGCGCGTGGCCGCACCTTTATTGTGCAGCGTTACAAACATTGCCGCCGGTCGCTCGCCAATACCGAGCTTTATCTGCGCGTCTTCTGCCATGATGGGCGACACCATCTCGGCGCGAGCCGGAGCTGATAAAATGCCGATAAGGGCCAAAACCGTCAAAACATATTTCATGAGCAAATTCCTATGCGGTTTTTTAGGCGGTTACCATCGAAAAGCCAATTCTGAGCGTCTGGTCAAGAGAATATGTCGCAGGGTAAAAACTCCCGCTTGTTGACTTTTTTCGCTTGTCTGGAGGGGGCGTTTATCCTTAAGCTTTTTAATGAGTTGTTAGTGGGGAGGACGCTTTTATGGCACATCCAACTTTAGATCAGAAAAGGGCCACGCTGGTGAATGTCGTCGCGCTGGGCTTGTTGGCATTGGGCGCGTTAGCGGCCATTGTCAGTCAGGGCAGTGACGCCGATAGCGGCAGCAATTATAGCACTGGTGGGGCCACGGCCAGCACCAGCATCGGCCAGATTGATACAGCGCGTATCATCAATGCCGAGAGCGAGCCGGGAAATTGGTTGTCTTATGGCCGCACTTATGCCGAGCAGCGACATTCGCCGCTGACGCAGATTAATAAGAGCACCATCAAAGATTTGGAATTGGCGTTTTCCGTCGATATGTACACGACCCGTGGTCTCGAAGCCTCGCCGATTGTTGTCGATGGCATTATGTATATGACCGGCCCGTGGAGCATCGTCCATGCGGTAGATGCAACCACCGGCGAAGAAATATGGTCGTTTGACCCCGAAGTGCCGGGCGATTGGGCGCGCAAAGCCTGCTGCGATGTCGTCAATCGCGGTGTCGCGGTTTATGATGGCGCGGTTTTCGTCGCCACCATTGACGGCTATTTGATTTCTCTGAACGCCGAAACCGGCGAGGTTATCTGGCGCATCAACACCATTATCGACCGCAGCCGCGCTTACACCATCACCGGCGCGCCGCGCGTTGCCAATGGCCGCGTGTTTATCGGTAATGGCGGCGGCGAGTTTGGCGTGCGCGGTTATGTGACCGCCTATGACGCCAAAACCGGCGAACAAGACTGGCGCTTCTACACCGTGCCGGGTGATCCGAATAAACCGTTCGAGCATCCGGAAATGGAAGAAGCCGCGAAGACTTGGAAAGGCGGCGAATGGTGGAAAATCGGCGGCGGCGGCACGGTTTGGAATTCCATAGTCTATGACCCCGATACCGACACGGTCTATCTCGGCGTCGGCAATGGCAGCCCGTGGACCCGCACCATCCGTTCACCGGGTGGCGGCGACAATCTGTTCTTGTCATCCATCGTTGCGCTGGACCCGAATACCGGTCGCAAAAAATGGCACTATCAGACAACGCCTGGCGACACATGGGACTACACAGCCGTGCAGGACATGATGCTGGCCGACATGGAAATCGATGGGCGCGAGCGCAAGGTGATTATGCAAGCGCCGAAAAACGGTTTCTTCTATGTGTTGGACCGCGAGACCGGTGAGCTGCTGCGCGCCAACCCGTATGTAACGGTGAACTGGGCAAGCCATATTGATATGGAAACCGGTCGTCCGGTCGAAAACGACTCGCGCAATTTCGCCGAGAGTAAAGAGTCAAAGTGGATTTTGCCCGGCCCGCTTGGCGGCCATAACTGGCAGTCCATGAGCTATAATCCGAATACCGGTCTGGTTTATATTCCCGCGATGGAAAATCCGTTGGTGTATGATGTCGATCACGACTTCAAAGCCACCGGTCGCTATAAATATATCGAAGGCGGGTGGAACACCGGTATCGAGTTCGGTCGTTTGTTGCCGCTCTTGGCGGAGCACCCGGATTTACCGGCACCGAAAGGCTATATCACGGCCTTTGACCCGCTGACCGGTAAAACCCATTGGATGCGCCAGCACGGCACGCACTGGAACGGCGGTACGCTGTCCACTGAAGCCGGTCTGGTTTTCCAAGGTAATGGCGATGGTTATTTTGTTGCTTACGATGCACAAAACGGCAAGGAAGTTTGGAAGGTCAATACCTATACCTCAACCATCGCACCGCCCATCACCTATGCCATTGATGGCGAGCAATATGTTGCCATTCAGGTCGGTTCCGGTGGGGCCGGTGGTCTGGTTGAGGCGGCTATGCCGGCCTCCAACAAATGGGGCAATTTCGGTCGCCTGCTAGTGTTCAAACTGAACGGTGGTCAATCGATTGATGAGCCGGAGCATTGGGCGCGTGAAATCCCTGAGCCGCCGGTCGTTGAAGCAACCGAAGCGTCGCTTGATAACGGCATGGAGCTGTATCACGAGGTTTGCGGGTTCTGTCACGGTATTGCCGTTATCGGCCATGCCGCGTTGCCGGACCTTCGCAAAATGAGCGATCAAACGCACCGCATGTTCAAAGAGATTGTGCTGGAAGGCGTGCTGGCAGACCGTGGTATGTCGAGCTTCGCTGACCGTTTGAGTGAGAAGGATGTCGAGGATATCTACGCCTTTATCAATCTGCGGAGCCGGCAGGATTACGATGCCCAAGAAGCGGCTAAGAAGACTGACGATAAGACCAGTCAGTTGGAGACCAATGGAGCGGCGAATTAATTCGCTGATTTGGGAGGCAGGTCGGGCGATGCAAGCTCACGGAAATTGAGCTTCAGCCTATCTTCCTCACCAGCAGAATCGGGACGGCTTTTTTGGCCGTCCCTTTTTTGTGCCTCATCGACATCATCGGGCGTCGCCGCTTTATAGCTGAGACGCGCTTCCAAATCCTTGCCGTCTTCTTTTTTGGTCAGGGCCTCATCTATCTGCTCGGCCAGCTCCGGCGTAAAGGGCAATTCATATAAGCGCGGCGCGCCAACAGCGACACCACGGCTCGAAAGCTTTTGCCCGAGAATGAAAATCGCCCCCTCCGTGCCGCGCGCTTTATCGGGTTCCTCCACCACTGCCCAATGCAGTTTGAACGGATTGGGCGGTGCCTCGGCAATGGCCCATCCGCGCAAGTTTTGCGCGCCGTGATAGGTCGCCACATAAAGCAAACTGACGCCGATTATGGCGGCGATTTTTATCTCGCGGCGATATTTGGTCTCAAGATTGAGGCTGAGCAGCAGTGCCGCGAGCACTGCATATGCGACACCAAGCAGTAGGGGTATGGTCATTTGTTGTCTCCTGCCTGTTTGGCGTCAAAATCCTCGGCGCGGATAAGCAGCTTGTCACGCGTCGCCATTTCCAAAACCTCGCCGGTCGGGCTGAGACGGAAGCGAATGGCGGTCTGCTCATCGCCCGCGCCAGTCAATTCATTGGTGCCGGCGAATACGACCTTCACTTGCGGGTTCAGTTTCTCGACCTTTACTTTCACCGGCACGGGCTGGCCGGTTTGCGCTTTGTAATGCAGCAGATTGACGACATATTCGCCCGCCGCAATGCCGCGAATGGTGACCGTCTCCTGATTGAGCGGGTTCTCAATGCGCTTGCCAGCAACCGTGATGCTATCGCCAAGCCAGCCACGATCGTCGCGATCGAGATGCATCAGTCCAGCTTCGCGCGCATCGAACCAAACCAGATTGCCTTCGCCATCCTCGACGATAAGGTCAATATCGTCTTCATGCCCGTCGGGCCATGCGCGGTAATCATAAACTCCGCTTTCGGGTTGATTTTGCCGTCAGTCACCTCCGGTCGGATGAGAATAAAGGCGACCGAGAACATAAACGCAAAACCCAAAAGTGCGTTGAACAGAATGTCAGTAAAGGCGTTCTGGTCTTCCTGCGGGGCGAAAAGTTTGTCACCCCTCATACAGCGCGCTCGTCTTCTATGAGACGCTTTTGCATCGCATCGGCCAGGAACTGAAACTGAAAACGCAGAATGATATTGGCAACAAGGCCGGTCAGCGTGGTGTAAAGCGCCACCGCCATGCCGGCCGACATGGCGGCCAGAGCGCTTTGCAGGCTGCTGGGGTCAAAGCTGGTCAACTCGCCAATCGGGGCCAGCATCAGAATAAAACCTATAATTGTGCCCAGCAGGCCGATTTTCAAAACACTGTCAGCGGCGAACCAACCATGATTGAGCCAGCGTGCCATATCCTCCTCAGCGATGGCCTCTTGCGCGCTTCCCATGCGGCGCAGTAGGTAAAGCCAGCGCGCGCTCATGGCGAGCCAAACAGCGACAATGAGCCATGAGAGGCGGCTTTTATCCCCCTCCAGCAGCACACCCATAAGGCCGCGATCGAACAGCAAATAGCCGCCAAACAAAATCAGGCCGAAAACAATCAGCCCTTGTTGCAGCGGCTTGCCGTTTTGGGCGGCCGCGGCGCGTGCGGTGATATCAGACATGGTGGTTCCTCCAAACTGCTTGGCATTTTAGGCGGCGCTTTGGCGTCTGTCGAGACCGCTTCCGGCCTCTAAAATAGGGTATAAGATAGGGGGCGAGATAGGGGTATGAGATAGGGGGCGAGATAAGGCAAATGCGTTATCTTAAGGCTTGCCATCCAAAGCAATAAATGATGGTGTTTGGGCAGGGAGATTAAGTATGAGCGCAACAAATGCGGATGATATCAAGCCGTCAACCTCGGTTCGGCAGATAAGCTGGCTGGAGGTTGTCAGCTACGCTATGCCGCCCTTGGGCGGTGGCTATATGTTTTGCCTTGTTACCCTCTACACAATGAAATTCGCCACTGATGTGCTGCTTATTGCGCCCGCTTTGATGGGGTTGATTTACGGCATTTCGCGTTTTTGGGACGCCATTTCTGACCCGCTGGTCGGCTATTTATCCGATAAAACCAAAACCCGCATGGGCCGCCGCCGCCCGTGGCTGCTTGGCGCGGTGCTGCCGGTGGGGTTGTTTTTCTGGATGCTGTCGGCACCGCCCGATGAGTTGAGCTCGGGGGCATTGGCGATTTGGATGGGCGTCGCCATTATCGGCTTCTTCTCGGCGCAGACCATGTTTGTCGTGCCGCATATGTCGCTCGGTGCCGAGCTGACAGATGATTATCATGAGCGAACGAAGATTTTTGCGGCGCGCCATGCCGGATGGATTGCCGGTTATATCTCGGCGCTGGCCACTATGTATTTTCTCATTCTGGCCGAAGGCGAAAGCACACAAGCGGTACGCACATTCAATGCCGAGCAGTCGCTCTATGCGGGTGTTTTCGCAGCTGTCTGCCTGCTGATTTGCATTTTTGCGCTACGCGAACGGCCGGAATTTATGGATAAAGCCCCGGAAAAACCGTGGGCTGCGGCGCGCGATATTTGGCGTAACAGTCATGCGCGCTTGTTGCTGATTGTGATTTTTATCGAGAATCTCGGCGGCGCAGCAATCGCCATTCTGACGCTTTATACCGCGCAATATGTTATGCAAGCGCCGCAAATGGCACCTTTCTTTATCCTCGCTTATATGGTGTTTTCTTTCGCCCTGACGCCGCTCTGGACACCGCTCGCCAGACGCTTTGGCAAGAAGACCTTGTGGCTCAGTTCCATGCTGGTTACGGCGGTGGCGTTTGGCGGCATGATTACGCTGGAGCCGGGCATGGAAGTTCGCCTGCTGTTGCTGGCGGCTTTGGCCGGTGCGGCCGGTTCATGCGGCGGCACCATCAACCCGTCAATCAAATCGGATATTATCGATCTCGATGAATATAATACCGGCGAGCGCAAAGAAGGTGCCTATTTTGCGGCGTGGTATTTCGTTTCCAAATCAGCCTATGGGGTGATGTTGACCGTCACTGGCTTTGCCATCTCGCTGGCCGGCTTTGTTCCCAATGAGATACAAAGCGACACGGTGATATGGACCTTTAAGGGGCTGTATGCGGGCGTGCCTTTTGTGGCCTATATTATCGGTGCTTTACTGTTCTCGACTTTCAAATTCGACGAAAACGAACACAAGAAAGTCATCGCCGAATTGGAAGCGGCGCGCGCCAAACGCTGAGTTATTCTAACCAACGTCCAGCGCGCACCTTTTCCCCACGCGGATAATCAAGCAGACAATCTAAAAGCTATTAAACCGTCAAATTATTCGGCGGCGAGCCGATGCGTATTGGCATCGCCCTGCGGGCCGCGCACCAGCTTACCGGGCATTTTGCCGGTCGGTTCGCCGTCTTCATAAGTCACCACGCCATCGACAATGGTGAAGCGGTAGCCGTCAATCTTTTGAATTAGACGACGCCCACCGGCCGGCAGGTCATAGACCATTTCCGGTTCGCCCAATTGCAGCGCGTCAAAATCAATCACGTTGATATCGGCTTTCATGCCCGGCGCGATAATGCCGCGATCGTGCAGTCCGTAAAGGGCTGCCGTGTCGGCGGTTTGCGCTTTTACCGCTTCCTCCAATCCGAAACGTCGGCCACGGCTGCGGTCGCGTACCCAATGGCTCAGCAAATAGGTCGGGAAGCTGGCATCGGTAATGACCCCGCAATGCGCGCCGCCATCCGACAGGCTGAGCACGGTATTTTCCGATTGGAACATGGTGTGGATATGGTCGTAGTTCTGATTGGCGTAATTGAGCAGCGGCAGGAATACATAGCCGCGCCCGTCATTTTCCATCAACATGTCATAAACCACTTCGGCCGGTTTTCTGCCTTCGGCCTCGGCGATGGCGGCGATGCTGTCTTTGCCTTCCGGCTCGTAATTCGGCACCCCGTCATGCACCAGACGGAACATATTATTGAACCCAAGCGTGATGAGCGCGCCAATGCCTTGTCCGCTGGGCAGGCCTTCGCCGTCATGCGCGCTGCTGTCCATGAAATAGGGCGCGCCATTGATAATCGCTTTGCGCACTTCCGGTTTCTTCAACTCGGCAATGCGCTGTTGCGGCGTCATTTCGGCATAAGGCAGATATTCCGGGTGCAGCGAGAACGGATGCACCGTGCTTTCCCAGCCCAGAATGAGGCCCGGCGCGCGCAAAGCAATTTGCGCTTTGATATTGGCCCCGTCAGCCACCGCTTCATCGGTCATTTGCAGCAGCTTTTGCCAGCTATCCTTGTCGATAGGATTTTGCAGCAGCGCATAGGTCACCGGCAGGCCGGTTTTTTGTGACATCTCGGCCATCCAGCCAAATTCTTTTTCGGCCGGATTGAGGTCGGAAGCCATTTCAAAAACCCCATGGCCGCCGCGCTGCATGCCATCGGCAATGCCCAAAAGCTCGTCTTTATTGGCGAAAGTGCCGGGCACCGGCTCGCCGTCTTTCGACAGGTGCAACATGGTGCGCGAGGTCGAGAAGCCAAGCGCACCGGCTTTGATGCCGTCTTCGACAATCGCTGCCATTTGCTCAATATCCTCGGGCGTCGCCGCTTCGTTATCGGCCCCGCGTTGGCCCATCACATAGGCGCGCACCGCGCCGTGCGGGATTTGCGTCGCCACGTCGAGCGCGCGCGGCATTTTATCCAGCGCGTCAAGATATTCGGGAAAGCTCTCCCACTGCCAGTCAATACCTTCAGCCAGCGCAGCGCCCGGAATATCCTCGACGCCCTCCATCAGATTGATCAGCCAATCATGCTTATCGGCTTTGGCGGGCGCGAAACCAACGCCGCAATTACCCATCACCGCTGTCGTGACACCATTCCAGCCCGACGGGGTGAGATAGGGGTCCCAAGTCACTTGTCCGTCATAATGGGTGTGGATATCGACCCAACCCGGGGTTACCAAATCGCCCTTGGCGTCGATTTCGGTGATGGCTTTCGCATCGATAGCGCCAATCTCAGCAATTTTGCCGTCTTTGACGGCGATGTCGGCCTGACGCGCCGGCGCACCCGTGCCGTCAACCAATTTGGCGTTGCGGATGATAAGATCAAACATGATTTTCTCCCTAAACCAGCTATTGAGTGAATTGTGGAACAAAGCTAGGGTTTTTGCAAATGGGAGATAAAAAAATGCACAAAGGTTTTCTAAACGTCGTTTTCGCGTTTGGTATTTCGACAGCTTTCACCGCCATAGCAGCCGATCCGGCCCAGCTTGGCACGTCACTGACATATAATGGGGCCAACCCCGCCGCTTCGGCGGATGGGGTGATACCGGCCTTTACCGGCGGCATCACCGCGCCACCGGCGGGTTATAAAAAAGGCGGCGACCATATCGACCCGTTTGCCGATGACCGGCCGCTTTACACCATTACGGCGCAGAATGCCGCGCAATATAAAGACCGCCTGAGCGAGGGCCAGCTGGCTATGCTGGCGGGCCACCCTCAGACTTTCCGCATGGATGTCTATCCGACGCGACGTTCTTGCGCGTTGCCGGAATTCGTACAGCAGGAGACCAAGAAAAATGTTACCCGCGCCAAGCTGGTGAATGACGGCAATATGGTGGTCGATGCGCGCATTGGTGTGCCGTTTCCGATACCGGAAGGGCCGTTGGAGGTTTATTGGAACCATAACTTCCACTGGTATGGGCATCGCTATTACGCCAAAACCAGTGGTGCCAACGTCTACCCAAATGGTGCGCGCACGCGGATTGTGCGCGAGGACTGGCGCTATAATTTCTACGCCGACCCTCAAGGGCCGGACCAGGAATACCAAAATAAACAGTATCACTGGATGGGCGTTTGGAGCGCCCCGTCCCGATTTAACGGCATGGGCTTTTCCATGTTAAACACCATCGACCAGATAGAAGAACCGCGACACGGCTATTTCTTCAATCCCAATGTCCGGAAAATCTTACGCTCAACGCCCGCGTCAACGACCTATGATGGGCCGCTTTCGACCTCCGATGGCATGCGCGAAAACCACAATATGTTTGTGTTCAGCGGCGCGCCTGACCGTTATGAATGGACGCTCAAAGGCAAGCAGCGGGTAATTGTGCCGTATAATGCTTATAAAGCCTCGGCGACCACCACGCCGCGCAAGGATTTGTTCAAACCCAATCATCTGAACCCGGATTATTTGCGTTATGAAGAGCATCGCGTCTGGGTATTGGAAGCCAAGCTGAAGCCTGAATTTAACATGGAGCAGGCGCGGCGCGTGTTTTACGCTGATGAGGATAGCTGGATATTTCTGATGAGCGATATTTACGATCAGAATGACAAATTGCAACGCGTGCACCATGTGTTCACCAAAAACTATTACGAGGCGCCGGCTTGCGTGCTTGAGTTTGACGCTATGTATGACGTCGCCTCGGGGCGGTATAATATTGACCATATCAAGCTCGACCACGGCCCCGCTGACCTCGATTATGATTTGAAGCCGAGCGATTTCGGGTCGTCGGCGTTGCGGAGAAAAGTCGGGCGTTAATGCAGCTACCCATCAAGCTAGCGATTGATTTAGACAGCGTAAAAGGCTTTCTCGACCCGCAAGAGGGCGCGGCCTTATATGCGGCAGCGGCGGAAATGGCGCCGCAAGGCCTATGCGTGGAAATCGGCTCCTATTGCGGCAAGTCGACGATTATTCTCGGCGCGGCGTGTCAGCAAGCGGGCAGCACTTTGCTGGCCATTGACCATCATCGCGGCTCTGAGGAAAACCAGCCGGGCGAGGAATATTTCGACCCTGATTTGGACGATGGCGCGGGCGGCATGTCTTCGCTCGACCAGTTCCGCGCCAATATAAAATGCGCCGGATTGGAAGACACGGTTATCCCTGCACTCAGCCCGTCGGCCTTGGTGGCGCGCTTGCCGCTGGCCGCTCCGGCGTTTGTGTTCATCGATGGCGGCCATTCCATGCCGGCGGCTTTGGCCGATTATCGCAATTGGGGCACGCGGGTGATGGCGGGCGGCTTGCTGGCCATTCACGATGTCTTTCCAAATCCTGCCGATGGCGGGCGTCCACCGCACGAGATTTACAAGCTGGCGTTGCATTCGGGTCTTTTCAAAGAAGAAAATGCGGTGAAGAGCTTGCGGATTTTGCGGCGGCTTTAGCGGCCGACCAATACATTACAGGCCGGCGTTAGTTGCTGCACCGCATCGGTAGCAAGGATGACCGCGCCGGATGTCCAGGCCGGGCGTTCCACCGGCCAGAACACACGCTCTTCGACTTGCATACCCATCCAATAGGCACCGTTGTCGTCGCGGAATTGGTCGAGCCAGTCGAGATGCGCTTCGGCGCGGGCGCGGTCGCCATGCGCCAATAACGCCATCACCAGCTCGGCGCTTTCCGCCACCGTCACCCAAGGCTCGTCCGCGACACAACGACAGCCGAAACCGTCGATAACGAAATCATCCCAGCGCGCCGCGAGGCGGTCTTTCGCCTCCGCGGACGATAACGCGCCCGACAGAACCGGATAATACCAATCCATCGAATAGCGGGTTTTCGGTTCCCATGTGCGGTCATAACGCTCGGGCTTATGCGCCAAAGCATCGGCCAGTTTTTCGCGCGCCATTGTCCAGGCGCTGGCGTCTTCGCCCAAAGCGGCGGCCAGTTTTTCAGCGCAGATGAGGCTTTTATGGATCGAGCTATTGCCGGTTACCAGCGCGTCGTCCTCCGGCGTTTGCGGGTCGGGCGCGCTCCAGCGAACATCGCCTTCGGGCGCTTGCAAGGCCACCACAAAATCGATGGCCGCCTTCACCATGGGCCAGTTGGCGGCGGTGTAATCAGTGTCGCCATGCAGGCAATGATGGTGCCAAATGGCGGTGGCGATATAGGCGATGAAATTCGTGTCGCGGATTTTGTGTCCCTCTTCGACGCCCTGCATGGTGAATTGGTGCAGCTCTTCATCGATCGGCACGGCGCTGCCCAATTGTCCGAACCACGAGCCATCGGCGGCTTGGGTGTTTCGCAAAAAAGCAATGGCGTGTTCGGCAGCGTCGCGCGCGCCGATAAGGTTCAACCCCATTGCCGCTTCGAGGTGGTTCCACGGGTCGATGACGCCGTTTTTAAACCACGGGATCGACCCGTCGGTGTTCTGCAAGTTCAAAATGACGTCGCGCGCGCCGTCAAATCGGCCGCCGAAAGGGCTTTTCGCGCGGGCGCTCATCGCGCTGTGGCCGGTTTGTCGAAATACATGACCAGGCTCTTGCCCATAAGCGGGTCGGCCAGCGCCGAAAGCGCGCGCAGCGCCAGCGGGTTTTTGAGGATTTCGACTTCCAGTAGCTTTTTATAGCCGCGCACCAGCGGATTGGTGTCATTATTGACGCCGACCGCGCAACGCAGCCACCAATAAGGGCTGTGCAGACCGTGCTTCAAATGCCGCCCTTGATAGGTAAAGCCCAGTGCCTCGAAATCGGCACGTAAATCATTGGCGCGGAAAATCCGCACATGGCCGCCCGGCGTGTTGTAATATTGTTCAGAAAGCAGCCAGCAAATCTGCTCAGGCCAGCGATGCGGCACCGAAATGCCGACTTTGCCGCCGGGTTTGACGACGCGCCAAATCTCGGTCAGCGCGCCCTGATAATCGGGGATATGCTCCAGAACTTCCGAGCAAATCAGGCGGTCGAAATGATTATCGGCAAAAGGCAGACTGAGCGCATCGCCGACCATTAAATCGAAGCGGCGCGCGGCACCTGTCTGCGGCTCCAAATCGGGATTGGCATCGAAACCGGCGCGGGTGATTTTGACATCCTCAAAGCCGAGGTCGAGGCCGACGGCGCGGCAGCGTTTATGAAAATAAGCGGCATGGGTGTGGCGGCCATGGCCGCAGCCCAAATCGAGCAGGGCGTGCCCGTCTTGCAAGTCCAGCCTGTCGAGATTGATGGTTTGCATGTCTTAAAGGGCGACCCCGTGATGGGCAGCCAATGTGCGGCGATACAAACTCACCACATCGCGGGCGCAACGCTCCCATTTGAAGCTGTCGAGAATGTGTTGGCGCGCTTTCACCGACATTTTTTCGCGCCGCGCCGGGTCGCGCAGCAGCGTGTCAATCGCCTCGGCCAGTGCCGGCGGATTGGAATGCGGCACGACGATACCGGCATCGCCGACAACTTCGGGCAGCGAGCCGCCATTGGTCGCCACCAGCGGCACACCACAAGACAAAGCCTCGCCGGCCGGAAAGCCAAAACCTTCATAAACCGAAGGCGAGACGGCAATGGTCGCCTCGGCATAGAGGTCGCGAATATCTTCGCCGCTCAGACCGGAGACAAATTTGACGCTGTCACGAATGCCCAGCCGGTCAAGCTCGTCCATGGTCTGACCCTCGCGCAAGCGACCGACGACCAGCAATTCGAGGTCGGGGTGGTCAACCAGCAGCGCGTTATAGGCACGGATGAGATAGATGAGCCCTTTGAGCGGCACATCGGCGCTGGCCGTCACCATCAGGCGATTGGTCTTGCGCGTAATATGCGGCTGCGGCGTAAACAATTCATGGTCAATGCCGTGATGGATGCGTGTCATCCGCTCAGCGGCAATGCCGAAATCTTTTTCAACATCGCGTTTGGTGCTGTCTGAGACGACAATCAACGGGTCGAGCTGGCGCGCCACTTTGATTTGCATATTGAGGAAGGAATACCAGCGCCATTTCAAAAATTTGATATGCGGCCATTTGGCGTGGGCGATATCGATGCGCTTATCCATGGTGATGGGGTGGTGAATGGTACCGACTACGGGCAGCCCCATATCGCGCACTTCCAGCATGCCGTAACACAGCGTCTGGTTGTCGTGCATGATGTCGTATTGGTCGATTTTATCGCGCATATACTCGGCCATACGGACGCCGAAAGTATAAGGCTCGGGGAAGCCTCCCCAATTATGGCTCCACCATTCAAACAGGTCGGTTCGGTTGGAGAGTATGTCGCGGTTGAGACAGCTGATCGGGTTGTCGCGCGCATACATATCAAGCGAGGGCAGTTTTATGAGGCCGACACGGTCGTCGAGTATCGGGTAGGGCGGGCCGGAAATCACATCGACATGGTGGCCCAAATCAACCAGCGCTTTTGAAATAAGCCGCATGTAAATGCCCTGACCGCCAGTGTGCGGGTCGGAGCGATAACTCGGCAACAAGATACGAAGCGGCGCGTCGCCTTTGATGGCCTCAAGCGGCGTGGCGCCGGCGCTTTCGATTCTGGTCTCCGGGCGATTCATAAAATCCTCAATGGCGGAAGCTCAACTTGGGCGCGACTATAAGAGGCTGCGCGTCTGTCCTCAAGCCCTCTACTTCTCTATCTCAAATGCTCTGTCTCAAATGTTCTGTTTCAGGTGCCCTATCTCACGTGCAGCAGGCCAATTCAGCCGAAACGCTTCAGCACCCAATCGCTCATATGACCGGCCAGTTGCTCGGGTTGCTCGTTCTGGGTCCAGTGGCCGCAATCCTTGATGATATGGGTCTCCAAATCATCGATATAGGCGGGCATGCCCTCGGCCATTTCCGGCGGCAACACGCGGTCATCGGCGGCGCAAATCATCAGGCTGGGATGGGTGATTTTCTGTTCCATGCCCTCGCTCATCTCCCAATTGCGCGAGAAATTGCGATACCAGTTAATGCCGCCGCGAAAGCCCGCGCGGGTGAAGCCGTCGAGATAATATTGAAAATCCGCTTCGTCGAGCAGCGGTTGGCCGGGCCATTTTGCTTCGTCATCTTGCAGCATGTTCAGCACCTCAATGCGTGTCCATGCGTCGCTCGGCAATTCGACATTTTCCAGCCCACCGCTTCGGCGATACATCATGCGCAGCAGCTTGGCCGGGTCGGCGTCGAAAACCGCCTCGGCGCGGCCATAATCCTGAAACGTCGCAATATAAAATTCATCGCCCATGGCTTGGCGCATCAGCTTAATCGGGTCGTCGGAGAGGCGCGGGATGAACGGCGTGTTGACGCCGATGAGGCCGGCGACACGGTCGGGTTGGTAAAACGGCATTTGCCAAATCACAAAGCCGCCCCAATCGTGACCGGTGAATATCGCCTTGTCGATGCCTTTGGCGTCGAGCAGATGCACCAAGTCACCCGTCAGATGCTCCATATCATATAATGCGACACCGCTTTCATCGCCCGCATCGTTGAGCGCATTACCGGTCATGCCGAAACCGCGCTGCTCGGGTACCAGCACGTGCAAGCCGGCTTCAACCAAAAGCGGCACCACCAGACGCCAGCTATAGGCCAGTTCGGGCCAGCCATGGCACAGCACCACTGAAGGGATATCATCGCGCTTTTCACCGGCTTCAAAAACCGCCATGCGCAAATCGGGAAGGTCGAGGTAAGTAGGGTTTTGCCAATCAATCATGGCAGGAGTTTAGCCTATTTTTTCATTAAGTAATCGGGTTTTTTGGCACGCTTAATGCCAATAAGGCATGGCTCGTCATCGGTATAATGAAAGGCGTAGACATAAGCCTCGGCCCCATCCATCACCAGACGGCAAAACCCCAGCTCGCTATCGGGTTTATTGCCCGGGCATTCGGCCATGTCGATATGCGGGATGTTTTCTTCAAACTCCGAATAAGGCACCGGGCAGTCGGCCGCTTGCGCAAAATAGGGCGCGAGAGAAGAAACAAGAAAAAAGCCGGACGCAAGCATTGAGCGAAAAGCAAATAAAGGGCGCATTTTATCCTCCGGCGCGCGATTTGGTGAATGGCAGAATGCGCGCAGTATGGCGTGCCGCCGGTTGGTCTGAGACGGCTCGTGGTTTCAAGGCCACCACTTTAGCGCAATTCAGTCGGTCGCGTTGCATAATCTGTGCGGCGGTGGGGGCGGGGCCTCGAAAACGCGTCATGTTATTTCCTGTCATCTAAGATAATATGATATTGATAATCATTATTAACTAGGGGCACGTATCGAGTCAAGCGGCGTTATCGCTATCCCCAGAGAGCGGCGGTCGGCGGGTGGATGGTCGCGCCGTCATAGCGTAAGCCGTCAGCGCGGTCTTCGGCCAGCCAAAGCGGGCCGTCGAGATCGACCATATCGGCCAATTGCGCCAGCACCATGGCCGGCGCCATGGATAGCGAGGTGGCGACCATGCAGCCGACCATAATCTTGCGGTTATCGGCTTTGGCAGCAGCGGCGCAAGCCAGCGCCTCGGTCAGGCCGCCGGTCTTGTCGAGTTTCAAATTGACCCATTGATAAGCGCGCGACAGGCCATCGAGCGAATTGCGGTCATGCACACTCTCATCGGCGCAAAACGGTAGATCGATATCGGCCAATCCGGCCTCCTGCGCTTGCGGCACCGGTTGCTCGAAAAATATCACGCCATAGCGACCCAATGGCTCGGCATAGCGCGCCAGCTCCTCAATCTGCCAGCCCTCATTGCTGTCCACGATAAGCTGCGCGTCGGGGCGCGCTTCGGCGACGGCGGCAAGGCGGGTAATATCGGCCATCACCCCCTCGCGACCGCCGAGTTTGACCTTCAACAGCGGATAGGCTTGGGCTTTCTCGGCCTGCGCCGCCATTTTATCGGCGTCATCAATGACCACGGTGAAAGCGGTGTTGATGGGCTTCACGGCGATGTCGGCGAGAGCGTCGATGCGCCTGCCTTGAAGCTTGGCTTGAAGCTTGGCTTCAAGGTCCCACAGCGCGCAGTCAATGGCGTTACGCGCCGCGCCCGGCAGCAGCGCGTCGAGCAATTGCGTGCGGTCGAGACCGGCTTCCAGCGCTTTTTGCAGGCCCTCCACCGCCGCCGTGACGGTCTCCATGCTCTCGCCATAGCGCCGATAAGGCACCGCTTCGCCGCGCCCGATGACGCCACCGGCTTCCAGTTCGACGCACACCACATCGGCGCTTATCTTGCTGCCGCGGGCAATCGAGAAACGCTGTTTAAGGGGCCAGCTTTCGGCGCGAATGGTCAATTTGCGAGGATTTGTCATATGGTCACTATGCCGCGCCGCAACGCTTGCCCTCAAGGCAAATTTCCTTATATTCATCATGAAATTTGCGGGAGATAAATATGGCTAAAGTCACATTCGTTGGTTCAGACGGCACAGAAACAGTTTGTGAAGGCAATGACGGCATGACCCTTATGGAGGTCGCCATCAAAAATTCAGTCGTTGGTATTGATGCCGATTGCGGCGGTGCTTGCGCTTGCGCCACATGTCACGTCTATGTTCGCGAAGACTGGCAAGCCGCCACCGGCGAGCGCACCGAAATGGAAAGCGATATGTTGGATTTCGCTTTTGAGGTGAAGGACAATAGCCGTCTGTCGTGCCAGATTAAAGTCAGCGATGCGCTGGACGGTCTGGTCGTCGACGTACCGGAAAAACAATTCTAGTTTTTCGCTTCCGCGTCAAACACACCATATTCATAAGCGATTGAGCTTTCGATAAGCTGCCGCCATAGCGGCTCGGCAATGGCGCTTGCGAGGCCTTGCTTATCGGCCTCGGCCAGCACCAGAGAAATCACTTCCTCAATCCGCGCTTCGTCGCGCACCGTGTCGCGGCTCGGCTTTACTTTGCCGGCGGCGGCAATGAGCTGTTGTCGCTCGGCCAACAGTTTCACCAGACGCTTATCGAGCGCGTCGATTTGCTCTCGAATATGCTGCATTTCAGGGCAGGGCAGGGGCGCGCGCTCAGCCATTACTCATCGCTCCATTTGGCGTGTTTCATGCCCTGGCGGACATAATCATAGCCGGTTATCAGGGTCAGACCGGCTGCCAGCCATAACAGACCAAGGCCGATTTCCGGAATATGGCTATAGATAATCCGTCCCGTCTCATCGACCAGTAAAACGCCGATGGCGATCATTTGAATAGCGGTTTTATATTTGGCCAGTGTTGAAACCGGCAACGCGACGTGCAACTCCATCAAATATTCGCGCAAGCCTGAGACCAGTATTTCGCGGCATAGAATAATAATCGCGGCGACCATGTGATAGCCGGTGATGATGTCATAACCGACCAGCAGCAGCAGACAGGTGGCAACCATCAGCTTGTCGGCAATCGGGTCGAGCATGCGGCCAAAGCCCGATTGAACTTCGAGGCGTCGGGCCAGCCAGCCGTCGAAAAAATCGGTGAAAGCGGCAATCGAAAAAATCAGCAGCGCCAGCGCATCGCCCCAAGTGCCGGGGATAAAAAACGCCAGATAGACGCCGGGTATCATCAATATGCGCAGAAGCGTCAGAATATTGGGTAGGTTCTGCATAAGCGCTTTCATGACTCGTTGCTGTTGAAGTGGTTGTATATGCGTTGCGCCATTTTTGCACTAATTCCTTCAACTTTTTCAAGTTCCGACAAAGATGCGCGCCCAACCGCGCGGCCCGAGCCAAAATGGTGCAGCAAGGCGCGCTTGCGCGAAGCACCGATACCGTCAATGCCATCGAGAGGGTTTTTGCGAATATCGGCAGCGCGGCGCGCGCGGTGTCCGCCAATAGCAAAGCGGTGCGCCTCGTCGCGCAGCCGCTGCAGATAATACAGCACCGGCGAATTATGCGGCATCATGAAATCATCTTGGCCGACCATGAAAAAGCGTTCGCGTCCGGCGTCGCGGTCAGGGCCTTTGGCGATACCGACCAGCGGCACATCCTCCAGCCCCAGCTCGACCATCACCTCATGCGCGATATTAAGCTGCCCGCGCCCGCCATCGACCAGTACGAGGTCAGGCCAATTGGCCGACCCACGATTTTCCTCGCGTGCCAGACGGCCATAGCGGCGGGTGAAGACCTCGCGCATCATCGCGTAATCATCGCCCGGCTCGGTGTCCTCGTCCTTAATGTTGAATTTGCGATACTGGTTTTTCATGAAGCCGTCGGGCCCGGCGACAATCATCCCGCCCAGCTGGTTGGTGCCTTGCAAATGCGAATTGTCGAACACCTCAATGCGCTCGGGCGCACTGTCGAGCGCGAATGCCTCGGCGACGCCGCTCAGTAATTTGCGCTGACTGGCGCTCTCCGAAACCTGCCGCGCCAGCGCCTCTTTGGCGTTTTGCTCGGCATGGCGCATCAGAGCGGTTTTGGTGCCACGCTGCGGACGGTGCAGCTTTACATTATGCCCCATGCGAGTGCTCAGCGCCTCGCCGATAAGGGCGGCGTTGGGCAGTTTGTGATTGACGAAAATCTCGCGCGGCACCGGACGGTTTTCATAAAACTGACCGATAAAAGCTTCGAGGATTTCGGCCTCGGCTTGGTCGCGCTCGTGGCGCGGAAAATAAGCTTTATTGCCGAGGTTCTGACCGGCGCGGAAAAAGAATACTTGCACGCAAGACTGACCGCCTTGTTTTTCAATGGCGACGACATCGGCCTCGGCAATATCGCCGGGGTTAATGCCGCTTTCCTGCTGCACATAAGTCAGGGCGCGAATACGGTCGCGGGCTGCCGCCGCGCTTTCAAAATCCATCGCCTCGCTGGCGGTCTGCATTTTCTCCAGCAGTGCCTCTTGCACTTGTCGGCTTTTACCGCTGAGGAAATCGCGCGCCTCCTCCACCAGCTCGCCATAGCCTGCGGGTGAAATCTCACCGGTGCAGGGGGCGGAACAGCGCTTTATTTGATAGAGCAGGCACGGGCGGGTGCGGCTGTCATAGACGCTGTCGGAACACGAGCGCAGCAAGAATGCGCGCTGCAGCGTATTCAATGTGCGATTGACCGCGCCGGCCGAGGCGAAAGGCCCGAAATAGGCGCCTGGGCGTTTGCGCGCGCCGCGATGTTTGTAAAGTTGCGGAACCTCATGGTCTTCAGCCAACAATATGTAGGGGAAACTTTTATCGTCGCGCAGCAGCACATTGTAGCGCGGCTTCATTTTTTTAATCAGATTGGCCTCGAGCAGCAGCGCGTCGGTCTCGGTCTCGGTGCGGATGAACTCCATATTGCGGGTCGCCTCGATCATCCGCAAAATGCGATTATTATGACCGGTGGGGCGCGCATAAGATCGCACCCGCGCTTTCAGATTTTTGGCCTTGCCGACATATAGCGCATTGCCCTCGGCATCGAGCATGCGATAGACGCCGGGCGCGCTGGGCAGCGTCGCCACTTTGGCGTCAATCAGCGCGCGGCCTGACAATTCGGGCGGCTCTTCAGCGGTCTGATTTTGCGTTTCGGTCACGATGTTTTGTCCATCCCTTATCGCTGGCCAGTTTAACCGGTTTGCGCATTTATGGGTGATTTTCTGGCCGTAATTTAATTCACGAGTCCTGTGGATAAACATGTGAAGAAAATTTCGATTAGGGGGTCAAGTTATTGATTTATATAGCCTCCAAACCCATTGCCTAAAAAATAGGCAATAATTACAACCCTCTGTTTTCATTATGAAAAACAAAATCAAGCGGGCAAAAAAAAAAATATTTTGGGCTAGTTTTTGGGCTTTACAAAACTGAAATTATTTTGCAGACGCGTGTGAATTACTCGCTTTCTACGGTTTTCTCAAATATTTCATGAGGTTACGGGATATTTTGTCGCAGTAGGGGGGTAAGAAAGGGCAGAAAAGGGGGGTTTTTTGGGCTTTAAAATCAGCCGCGCAGGCGAGAAATAGCAATTCCGACCGAGGCGGCTTTTTCAATCGCTTGCGGTTTCTCAATCTGCACCCGAATTTGCAAAATCCGCGCATCCTGCATCAGCGCATCGGCGATGCTTTCGGCCAGTGTTTCAACCAGATCGATATGCCCATCTGTGGCCAGCGCCGTAGCCGTTTTGCAAATATCTTCATAGCAAACGACATCTGCAATATTGGCAGGCGTATCGCCCGCATCCTCGAGAACCCCGGCATCAATGGTCAGCCAGATTTCCTGCTTGGCCTGTTTTTCATGTTGATGAATACCGATACTGGCTTCAACCGCCAGTCGATTGACAAAGACATGGCGTAGGCCGCGCGCGGCGCTTGCGAAGTCGGGGCGGCTGTCGGGTGATTGCTGGTTCATTTACCGGATACCTATTCTTTTACTTGCGTCACATCAGGGGTCTGCCAAGCCAGATGCTGACCGCCATCCTGCATAATGGTTTGGCCGGTCATGGCACGAGCCGACAGAATATAGCGTGCGGCGGCGACAATATCACCCGGCGTCGCGCCATGGCCGAGCGGCACCAGGCGCGCCTGCTTATCAAACTCCGATTGCTGTTGCCGCGGATTGGGCAGGGTCGGGCCGGGGCCAATGGCGTTGACGCGAATATGTTGCGGCGCCAGCGCCTGCGCGAATGTTTGGGTCAATGTCGCAAGGCCGGTTTTCGATACGGTGTAGCTGATGAAATCAGGCGTCAGGCGGTCAACCCGTTGGTCGGTGATGTTGATGATGCAGGCATCGTCAATCGAGCCGTCATTCAATTGCGGTTGATTGGCGAAGTCGCGCATCAGCAAGGCGGGGCCACGCAAATTGGCATTGAGATGGGTGTCCCAGCTTTCAGGGGTCAGCGTATGCGCCGTATCGCGCTCAAATACCGAGGCATTATTAATCAGCGCGGTGAGCGGCCCCAGCGCGTCGGCGGCTTTGGCAATAAGCGTCTCTACCGCAGCCGCGTCGCGCAGGTCAGCCTGCAGGGCAATGGCGTTGCCGCCTTTGTCGGAAATATCGGCGACCAATGCCTCCGCCTCATTTTTTGAACCGGCATAATGCGCCGCAATGGCCCAGCCATCAGCCGCCAACGCCTCGGACAGGGCGCGGCCGATGCGTTTTCCGGCTCCGGTGATAAGAACGGCTTTGTTGTGTGTCTCCGCCATGCCACACCATGTAGCAGTTTTTGAGGGACCACCCTAAACGTTTTTTAACCGACATAATTGCGACAAAGTGCTTCCAATTAGGCCTGAAATCAGTAACTTCTAAAAATGTCCGAATAAGAAAAACAAGGGAGTCGGGTATGCCATCCCCAGATTTCACATCTATTCGGAGATGCTAACCGGTGTGTCCATACTGCGTTCTCCAGTAAGCGTTCAACTTTAAGTGTTCAATTTAGCCTGCAATTTGCTGGCATTGTTAACCGATAATTAACTGGCATTACGTAGTTTCAATGTCGAAAAACAAGAAAAAGAAAAAGGAGGAGATCCATGGATCGCCGTTACTCTTATATTCCCCGCCGCTTTATGCCCCTGCGCCCAAGGGCATTCGCGGTTCTCTCTCTGCTTGTAGCCGGGCTGACCTCGCTACTCGTCAACACCGCCAATGCGCAGGACAATATGGCGTATAAAGATTGGCCGCAGCAGTCGCGCGCCGACCGACTTGGCACTTCCACCTATATTTTTGGCAGCTTTGGAGCAGTGTTCCACGACGTTTCGGCAAAGGGTAAGCAAACCTATGGCTTAAATTTCCCTGAAGGCGCCTGTTACGAGGACCAAAATGCCACGGGAGACAGCGAGGATGCTTTTGCCAGTGTCGGCTTTGGTCCGCGTATGAAAAATGACGTGGATGTTGAACTCGCGGTGGCAACCTTAAACGGCGCTTATAATAAGCCGTCAGCAAGTGGCGGGGTTGACCCTAAACTTGACCAGCCGATTTTCGAAGTATCTGCCGTGAAAAGTTTCGATTGGGGCAACGGGCCGCCTTTGCTGCGTTACACGGCGCGCATTGGTTACGCCACTATCGATGACCCTAATACTGATGATAATATCTTCTTCGGTGTTGGCATCGGGCACGATCCGTTCCGCGTCGAACTGCGCCAATATGATTTCGGGGTGTTTGAGAGCCAGGTTCTCGCATTCACCTATCTGTACGATTTCTAGGGACCTTTTCGGCGACGGCGCTGCTTTTTTGGTGCCGCCTCCTTTTTTACACCGGTCTGGTCGGCGACCCGCGCATCAACCTCTGATTGGCGCGCAAACGGGTCGTCGGCCACGGCCAATTCGGTTTCCTGCAAGCGTTTGATCTCGTCGCGTAGCCGCGCCGCTGTCTCGAATTCCAAATCGGCGGCGGCTTCGCGCATTTCAGCTTCTAATCCCTCGATATGGGCGCGCAAATTGCTGCCCAGTAACGGGGCCTGTTTTTCTTCCATCGCTTCGCGAATGCGATACGGGCCGGGCGCTGTTTTATTATCGCGCTCGGCGATGCCCTCCATCACATCGGCGATATTTTTCTTCACCGATGCCGGCGTGATGCCATGCGCTTCATTATGCGCCATCTGCTTTTCGCGGCGGCGATTGGTTTCGGCCATGGCGCGGGTCAGCGAGCCGGTCATCTGGTCGGCATAAAGCAGCACGCGCCCCTCGGCATTGCGTGCGGCGCGGCCAATGGTCTGCACCAGCGAGGTCTCGGAGCGCAGAAAGCCTTCCTTGTCAGCGTCGAGAATGGCGACCAAAGAGCATTCGGGGATATCCAGCCCCTCGCGCAGCAGATTGATGCCGACGAGAATATCAAACGCGCCGAGGCGCAGGTCGCGGATGATTTCGATACGCTCCAGCGTGTCGATATCGGAGTGCATATAACGCACCCGCAAGCCTTGCTCGTGCATATATTCAGTCAAATCTTCCGCCATTTTCTTGGTCAGCGTCGTCACCAATACGCGCTGGTCTTTTTTCGCCAGCTCTTGGCATTCGGCAATCAGATCATCGACCTGCGTGGTGGCCGGACGGATCTCGCAAGTCGGGTCAATAAGGCCGGTCGGGCGGATGACCTGCTCGACAAACACGCCCCCCGTGCGCTCCATTTCCCACGGGCCGGGGGTTGCCGAAACATGCACGGTTTGCGGCCGCATAATGTCCCACTCTTCAAATTTCATCGGCCGATTATCGACGCAAGAAGGCAGCCGGAAACCGAACTCGGCCAGCGTCGATTTACGCCGAAAATCACCGCGAAACATGCCGCCGATTTGCGGAATGGTGACATGGCTTTCATCGGCAAAGACCAGCGCATTATCTGGCAGATATTCAAACAAGGTCGGCGGCGGCTCGCCGGGCTTGCGGCCGGTCAGATAGCGCGAATAATTTTCAATACCGGCGCAGCTGCCGGTCGCCTCCATCATCTCCAAATCAAAATTGGTACGCTGCTCCAGCCGTTGCGCTTCCAACAAACGCCCCGCCGCCTCAAACTCTTCCAGCCTGATTTTCAGCTCGTCTTGAATGCCGACCATAGCCTGTTTCAGTGTTGGGCCGGGCGTCACATAATGCGAATTGGCATAGAGCCGGACTTTTTCGAGGTCGCCGGATTTGTGGCCGGTCAGCGGGTCGAACTCGGTCAGACTGTCAATCTCATCGCCAAACAATTCGATACGCCAAGCGCGGTCTTCATAATGCGCCGGAAACACATCAACCGTGTCGCCGCGGACGCGGAAATCGCCGCGCGCAAAGGCCATATCATTGCGCCGATATTGCAGCGCCACCAAATCGGCGAGCAATTGATTGCGGCTGATTTCCATGCCCTGTTTCAGTTCGAGCGTCATGCTGGAATAGCTTTCCACCGAACCGATGCCGTAAATGCACGACACTGAGGCGACGATAATCACATCATCGCGCTCCAGCAGCGCCCGCGTGGCCGAATGGCGCATGCGGTCAATCTGCTCGTTAATATTGCTCTCTTTTTCAATATAAGTGTCGGTGCGCGGCACATAGGCCTCGGGCTGATAATAATCGTAATAGGAAACGAAATACTCCACCGCATTTTCGGGGAAGAAACCCTTGAACTCGCCATAGAGCTGCGCCGCCAGCGTTTTGTTGGGCGCCAAAATAAGCGCCGGACGCTGCGTGCGCTGGATTATTTGCGCCATGGTGAAAGTCTTGCCGCTGCCGGTCACACCCAGCAGCACTTGGTCGCGTTCTTCATCTCTAATGCCGGCCAGCAATTCCTCAATGGCTTGCGGCTGGTCGCCGGCCGGATCGAAATCCGAAACCAATTTGAAAGCGTGTCCGCCTTCGGTCTTTTCCGGACGGGCGGCGCGGTGCGGAATGAATTGCGCGAGTTGGCCTTCGCTCATACCGGGTTCGGGCACCGGCGCCAATTCCTTGCGCCCAGTTAGAGATTGCTGTTCCTCAGACATGTGACGAATATAGCGTGAAACGCCGAGCGACCCAACAACCGCAGGTTGCGGTTTTTTAGCGTTTCAAATCCGGGCGGCGGCGCTTTTTGTCCCACGAAGCCGACAGATGGTTGAGCCACACACCGATGGCCACTGCGCCCCAGACAATCAGCATATGAATGCCGACAAAAAACGCGGCATGAGAAAAATCAGAATTAAAATCAAACATTACCAGTTCCAATCGCAATGCAGCCAATATGCGTTGGGACGGATAAATATTGGGTTAATGCAGCGGTCGGTGGCCTTTGCTTCTTGTTTTTACAACCTCTTAAGCGTAGTTTGCGCGTAAAGAATTGCCTTAAAAAGGAGTTTTGAAATGACCTCTTTCCTCGCCGATAGCCTGTCTCGGGTGAAGCCTTCTGCCACCATGGCTGTCACGGATATGGCGCGCCAGCTGCGCGCCCAGGGCCGCGATGTCATTGGCCTTGGTGCCGGTGAACCGGATTTTGACACGCCGGAAAACATCAAGCAGGCGGCGATAGACGCGATTGCTCGCGGCGAGACCAAATACACCGCCGTCACCGGCATTGACGAGTTGAAGCAGGCGATTTGCGACAAGTTCAAGCGCGATAACGGCCTCGATTACGAAGCGTCGCAAGTGTTTGTTGCGCCGGGCGGCAAGCCGGTGATTTACGACGCCATGATGGCGACGCTGAACCCCGGCGATGAGGTCATCATTCCGGCCCCCTATTGGGTCAGCTATCCCGATATCGTCAATCTGGCGGGCGGCGAACCGGTGATTGTCGAGGCGCGCGCCGAGGACGGCTTAAAACTGCAAGCCGAGGATTTGGAAGCGGCGATTACGCCGAACACCAAATGGTTCATCTTCAATTCGCCGTCCAACCCGTCGGGCGCGGCCTATAGCGAAAGCGAGTTGAAGAAACTCACCGATGTGTTGGTCAAACATCCCCATGTTTGGGTGCTGACCGATGATATGTACGAGCATCTGGTCTATGACAATTTTGTCTTCGCCACACCGGCGCAGGTCGAGCCGCAGCTTTATGAGCGCACATTGACCATGAACGGCGTGTCGAAAGCCTATTGCATGACCGGCTGGCGCATTGGCTATTGCGCCGGGCCGCAACAGCTGATTAAGGCGATGACCAAAATCCAGTCGCAATCGACCTCCAACCCGACCAGCATCAGCCAATGGGCGGCGGTTGAGGCACTGAACGGGCCGCAGGAATTCATCGCCGAACACAACACCCATTTCAAACGCCGCCGCGACATGGTGGTGGCGCTGCTGAACCAATGCGCGGGTATTGAATGCCTGACGCCGGAAGGGGCGTTTTACGTCTATCCGAGCTGCGCCGGCTGCATCGGCAAGGCAACCGAAGACGGCACCGTTATCGACAGCGACGAGGCTTTTGCCAAAGCGTTGCTGGAGGCTGAAGGCGTGGCGGTGGTGCATGGCGCGGCTTTTGGCTTTTCGCCGTTTTTTCGAATCAGCTATGCGACATCGGACGAAAATCTGACCGAAGCATGCGCGCGCATCCAGCGTTTTTGCGCTTCTTTGAAATAATCCCCAATCATTTGGGCAAATTTTAATGCAGCCCCTTCACTTAGGCGAACAATCAGCTTCTACTTAACTCGCGCATCGCGCCGTCCAGCCCCTCAAGGGTCAGCGGATACATGCGGTCATTAAACAGCTGCTTAATAATTTGCAGGCTCGCCGTGTGTTCCCAATAGCGTTCGCCCAGCGGGTTCAGCCAGACGGCGCTTTCATAAATATCGGTCACCCGTTTCAGCCACAGCGCGCCCGGCTCTTCGTTCCAATGCTCAACGCTGCCGCCCTCATAAGTCACCTCATAGGGGCTCATGCTGGCATCGCCGACAAATATAACCTTATAGTCGCTGCCATAAGTGTGCAGCACATCCCAAGTGTCCATCTTTTCGGTATGACGGCGCATATTGTCCTTCCAAACGCCCTCATAGAGGCAATTATGGAAGTAGAAATATTCCATATTCTTGAACTCGCTGCGCGCCGCCGAGAACAGCTCCTCGCATAGGCGAATATGCGGGTCCATGGAGCCGCCAATATCAAAAAACACCAGCACTTTCACCTTATTGCGGCGTTCGGCGATCATCTTAATGTCGAGATAGCCGGCATTGGCGGTTGATTTAATGGTGTCGTCGAGGTCGAGCATATCGGCCTCGCCATCGCGGGCAAACTGGCGCAGACGCCTGAGCGCTACTTTGATGTTGCGCGTGCCCAGCTCAACCGAATCGTCGAGGTTTTTATATTCGCGCTTGTCCCAGACTTTGACCGCTTTGAAGTTTTTGTTTTTGTCTTGGCCGATGCGCACGCCTTCGGGGTTATACCCGTCGGAGCCGAAAGGCGAGGTGCCGCCCGTGCCAATCCATTTATTGCCACCCTCATGGCGGCCTTCTTGTTCTTCGAGGCGCTTTTTCAGCTCCTCCATAATCTTGTCCCAGCCGCCCAGCTTCTCAATCTCGGCTTTTTCCTCCTCGGTGAGGAATTTTTCCGTCAGCGTTTGCAGCCAGTCCTCGGGTATCTCGGCAATATCGCCATCGCCCAGACTTTCCAGCCCTTTGAACACATGGCCGAAAACCTGATCGAATTTATCGAGATTGCGCTCGTCTTTCACCAGTGCGGTTTTTGACAGGTAGTAGAATTCCTCGACATTATTGTCGATGACCTCATGGTCGAGCGCCTCCAAAAGCGACAGATATTCGCGCAGAGACACCGGCACATTGGCCGACTTCAATTCGTGGAAAAAGTTAACGAACATGCGGCTCGTCTCCTGCTTCTAATCCGCTTTCGGCCGGCTCTAATTTCTCTCTCGGCGGGCCAAAAAGGCGAGGCGCTCAAACAGGTGCACATCCTGCTCGTTCTTAATCAGCGCGCCATGCAGCGGCGGAATCATCTTACCTGCATCCTGCTCGCGCAGCGTCTCGGGGTCAATATCTTCGTTCATCAGCAGCTTCAGCCAGTCCAGCAACTCAGAGGTTGAGGGTTTCTTTTTCAAGCCCGGCACATCGCGCACCTCATAAAACGAGTTCAGCGCGCTTTTCACCAGACGGTCTTTGATATCGGGATAATGCACATTGATAATCTGGCTCATCGTCGCGGCATCGGGGAAAGAGATGTAATGGAAGAAGCAGCGGCGCAGGAAAGCGTCGGGCAGTTCCTTCTCATTATTTGAGGTGATAATCACCAGCGGGCGTTGCGCCGCTTTAATGGTTTCGCCGGTCTCATAGACATAAAATTCCATGCGGTCGAGTTCTTGCAGCAAGTCATTGGGAAACTCGATATCGGCTTTGTCAATCTCGTCGATAAGCAGCACCACGCGCTTGTCTTGGTCAAAGGCTTCCCACAGCTTGCCTTTATTGATGTAGTTCTTAACATCCTTCACGCGCTCATCGCCCAGCTGGCTGTCGCGCAGGCGCGTAATGGCATCATATTCATAAAGCCCCTGTTGCGCCTTGGTGGTCGATTTAATGTGCCAGGTGATAAGCTCCATATCGAGTGCTTTCGACACTTCCTCAGCCAGCACGGTTTTACCGGTGCCCGGCTCGCCTTTAATCAATAAAGGGCGCTCCAGCGTTAACGCAGCATTAACCGCAATGCGCAAATCTTCAGTGGCAATATAATTATCTGTGCCTTGAAATTTTTCGGTCATCAAACTTTCCTATTTTGGGCCGGTCCGGCAGAAAAACCCTATGAAGGGTCACATATGGCGGCAAACATTAAGGGCAAGGGCAGGGCGGCGCAACCCCATATTAGCTGTGGTAATCGCCGCATCGCCGCTTGATTTCATGGCGTATATTGAATATAGAAAATGCGCTTGCCAATTGGCAGGGCATGTAGAAGAAACTTAAAAAGAGGCTTACATGGCGACCCGACTGCCGAAAAATTACGTTCCCAGTGATGATGAACCGTTCATGAACGCCAGACAGCGCGAGTATTTTCGCCGCAAGCTGGAAGAATGGAAAGAGGACATCATCAGAGGCACTAAAGAAACGGTTATCGGGCTGCAAAATGAGAGCGAACAGCACCCCGATGATGTTGACCGCGCCAATTCGGAAGCCGAAAAGCAGTTGGAATTGCGCACCCGTGACCGCCACCGCAAGCTGATCAATAAAATCGATTCGGCGCTGCGCCGCATCGAAGACAAGACTTATGGCTATTGCGAAGAAAGCGGCGAGCCGATCAGCCTGAAACGGCTGGATGCACGCCCCATCGCTACTTTGGGGCTGGAGGCGCAAGAGCGCCACGAAAAGCGCGAGCGGGTTTATCGCGACGACTGATTCTTTGTTTGGCCGGCTTTTTCTTCGTTTGGCCGGCATTGACACGCCATTTTTGTCTCAAAAATACTTATTAACAGACTTCGTAAACCGCTCAAATCGGCAGAAATCCAATTAAAACAACCGCTTATTTTTGTTCTTGACGTTTAGAACAAAATGAGAACATAATGCCGCATTGCTCGCATGATAGAGCTATGAAATAACGGAGGAGACATTGTGGCTGAAGTGGTGAACCTCATGGAAAAAAGTGAAGAAAAGAAGAAGGCGCTGGAAGCAGCCCTTTCGCAGATTGAGAAAAATTACGGTAAAGGCTCGGTGATGAAGCTGGGCGACCCTGAAAATATCGTTGAAATCGAAGCGATTTCGACCGGGTCGCTGGGTTTGGATATCGCTCTGGGCATTGGTGGCTTGCCAAAAGGTCGGGTTATCGAAATTTACGGACCGGAAAGCTCGGGTAAGACAACGCTGGCGCTGCACACTGTGGCCGAAGCGCAGAAATCCGGTGGTATTTGCGGCTTTATCGACGCTGAACACGCGCTCGACCCGGCCTATGCCAATAAGCTGGGCGTCAATATTGAGGATTTGCTGATTTCGCAACCCGATAATGGCGAGCAGGCTCTGGAAATTACCGACACGCTGGTGCGTTCCGGCGCGGTTGATGTACTGGTCGTCGACTCGGTCGCCGCGCTTACGCCGCGTGCCGAGTTGGAAGGTGATATGGGCGATAGCCTGCCGGGTTTGCAAGCCCGTTTGATGAGCCAAGCGCTCAGAAAACTCACCGGTTCGATTTCGCGCTCCAACACAATGGTGATTTTCATCAACCAAATTCGCATGAAAATCGGCGTCATGTTCGGTTCGCCCGAAACCACGACCGGCGGTAATGCGCTGAAGTTTTATTCTTCCTGCCGTCTCGACATTCGCCGTATTGGGGCCATTAAAGATCGCGACGAGGTGATCGGCAACCAGACCCGCGTCAAAGTGGTGAAGAACAAAGTGGCGCCGCCTTTCCGCGTCGTTGAGTTTGATATTCTCTATGGTCAGGGGATTTCAAAAATGGGTGAGCTTATCGACCTTGGCGTGCTAGCCGGCGTCGTTGAGAAATCCGGGAGCTGGTATAGCTACGGACCGCAACGTATCGGGCAGGGCAAAGAAAACACCCGGAAATTCCTGATTGAAAACCCTGATATTGCCAATGAGATTGAAAACAAGGTGCGCGCCAATGCCGGCCTTATCGATATCGAGGCTTTGACGCCGGACGAAAAAGTAATGACCGAAGGCCAAGATGACGAGCCGCCGGTCGAGGAAGTGGCAGGCTAAATCAACGGCTTTGTTAAGTGTTTTATTTTTAGGAAGAGGCTCGGCGCAGTGCCGGGCCTTTTTCATTTTGTCGCTCCTCTAATGCTTGTAGGGTTGGCCTCCAGCCGTTACAACAACCTCTAAGTGAGGTAATCATGTCATCAGGTCTGGCGGATATCCGCAGTGCATTTTTAGACTTTTTCGGTGAGCGCGAGCACGAGGTGGTGGCGTCCAGCCCGCTCGTGCCGTTGAACGACCCGACGCTATTGTTCACCAATGCCGGCATGGTGCCGTTCAAAAATTATTTCACCGGTCAGGAGCAGCCACCTTACCAGCGTGCCGCTTCATCGCAAAAATGCGTGCGCGCCGGCGGTAAACATAATGACCTAGACAATGTCGGCTACACGGCGCGTCACCACACTTTCTTCGAAATGCTGGGCAATTTCTCGTTTGGCGATTACTTCAAAGAAGACGCGATTGAATATGCCTGGACGTTTCTGACCAAGGAACTGGAAATCCCGACCGATAAGTTGCTGGCCACGGTTTATGCCGAGGATGATGAGGCTTTTGCGCTGTGGCAAAAAATTGCCGGTCTGCCGGAAGAGAAAATCATCCGCATCGCCACCAGCGACAATTTCTGGTCGATGGGCGACACCGGCCCTTGCGGCCCGTGCTCGGAAATCTTTTTCGACCACGGCGAGAGCATTGCCGGTGGCCCGCCGGGCAGCCCCGACGAGGATGGCGACCGCTTTATCGAGATTTGGAATCTCGTCTTCATGCAATTCGAGCAGCAAAAGGACGGCAGTCGTATTGATTTGCCCAAACCGAGCATCGATACCGGCATGGGGTTGGAGCGCATCGGTGCGCTGCTGCAGGGCAAACACGATAATTACGATACAGATTTGATGCGTCACCTGATTGAGGCTTCGGCCGACCATTCCGGTCAGGCGCCCGACGGCGCGCATGGTGTGAGCCACCGCGTCATCGCCGACCATTTGCGAAGCTCGGCGTTTCTGATTGCCGACGGCGTGCTGCCGTCAAATGAGGGCCGGGGCTACGTGCTGCGCCGCATCATGCGCCGCGCCATGCGCCACGCGCATATGTTGGGCACTAAAGAGCCGCTTTTGTGGCAGTTGGTGCCGGCGCTGAAAATGCAAATGGCGGCGGCTTACCCGGAGCTTGAGCGCGCCAATGCGCTGATTGTCGAAACCTTGCGCCACGAAGAAGAGCGTTTCCGCGATATGCTGGGGCGCGGCCTCAAACTGCTCGATGATGAGGTGGGGCAGATGCAAGGCGACAGTCTGCCCGGCGCGGTGGCTTTCAAACTTTACGACACTTTCGGCTTCCCGCTTGACCTGACGCAGGATGCGTTGCGCGAACGCGGCCTGTCGGTCGATACTGATGGTTTCGACGCGGCGATGGAAAAACAACGCGCCGAAGCGCGCGCCAATTGGAGCGGCTCGGGTCAGGAAGAAACCGAAGCGGTCTGGTTCGACTTGCGCAATGAACACGGGCCGACCGAATTTGTCGGCTATCAATCAACCGCCGCCGAAGGGCAGGTGGTTGCCATTGTGAAGGATGGCGCGCCGGTCAGAGACGCCAAAAAAGGCGACGAGGTCGCGCTAATGCTCAACCAAACGCCGTTCTATGCCGAGAGCGGCGGTCAGGTCGGCGATACCGGTCTGGTGTCGGATGAAGACGGCCTCACCATTGAGATTTCCGATACGCAAAAGCGGCTTGGCGATGTGCATGTGCTGCACGGCAAGGTTGTGGCGGGCACTGTGAGCACCGGCGCGCTGGTGCATCAGGAGATTGACGGCAAACGCCGTGATGCCATCCGCGCCAATCACTCGGCCACGCATTTATTGCACGAGGCGCTGCGCCGCGTTTTGGGCGACCATGTGACGCAAAAAGGCTCATTGGTTAACGAGCACCATTTGCGTTTTGATTTCTCGCATCCGCGCGCCATGAACGATAATGAAATCGATGCCGTTGAGGCGATGGTCAATAATATCATCCGCCAAAATGACGAAGTCGCGACGCGGCTGATGACGCCCGATGAGGCTATTGAAGCCGGGGCGCTGGCGCTGTTTGGCGAAAAATACGGCGAAGAGGTGCGCGTGCTGTCCATGGGGCATGCCGGCCAAGAGGGCGCAAAAACCGATGCGGCGGCTTATTCGGTGGAGCTGTGCGGTGGTACCCATGTCCGTCGCCTTGGCGATATCGGCCTTCTTAAAATCTCGCAAGAGGGCGCGGTGGCTTCGGGTGTGCGCCGCATTGAGGCGCTCACCGGCGAGGGGGCGCTGGCGCAAATCGCGGCGCATGAGCACGCGCTTCACGCGGCCTCCAATGAATTGAAAGTGGCGGTGGAAGACCTGCCCATGCGGGTTGCTAAGCTGGTTGAGGAGCGCAAAGCGCTGGATCGCGAATTGAGCCAAGCCAAAAAACAACTGGCGCTGATGGGTTCCGGTGATGCGGCCAATGGCGGCGCGCAAGGCACGGCCAGCCGCGAGGTCAATGGCACGCCATTTATGGCGCGCTGTCTCGACGGGTTGCCGACCAAGCAATTGCGCGGACTGGTCGATGATGGCAAGCAGCAAATCGGCAGTGGCGTGGTGGTGTTTATCGGCATTGACGGCGACAAAGCCGGTATCGCAGTTGGCGTCACTGACGACCTGACCGATAAGTTTAACGCCGTCGATTTGGTGCAAGCCGGTGCCGCTGCGCTTGGTGGCACAGGCGGCGGCGGACGTCCCGATATGGCACAAGCCGGCGGGCCCGATACGGGCGCGGCCGATGCGGCCATCGCTGCCATTGAGAAGCTGCTCTAAAAGAGTTTAGGCCGACAGGGCCTTTTCAAGATTTTCGTTGAGCTTGTCGAGGAAGCCCTCTGTGCTCAGCCATTCCTGCCCTTGGCCGACCAGCAGCGCCAAATCCTTGGTCATGGAGCCGCGCTCCACCGTGCTGACGCAGGATTTTTCCAGCGTTTCGGCGAATTTGGCCAGCGCCTCGTTTTTATCCAGTTCGGCGCGCTTGCTCAGCCCGCGCGTCCAAGCAAAAATCGACGCGATGGAATTGGTCGAGGTCTCCTCGCCGCGTTGGTGCGCCCGATAATGGCGGGTCACGGTGCCGTGCGCGGCTTCCGCTTCCATGGTTTTGCCATCCGGTGTCAGCAGCACGGAGGTCATCAATCCCAATGAGCCGAAGCCCTGCGCGACCGTGTCGGATTGCACATCACCATCATAGTTTTTGCACGCCCAGACAAATTTGCCGTTCCATTTCAGCGCTGCGGCGACCATATCGTCGATCAGCCGGTGCTCATATTCAATGCCCAGCTCTTCAAAGCGGTCCTTGAACTCGGCGTCAAAGACTTCCTGGAACAGGTCTTTGAAGCGCCCGTCATAGGCTTTCAAAATGGTGTTTTTGGTTGAGAGATAAAGCGGCCAGCCGCGGTCGACGGAGTAAAGCATACAGGCGCGGGCGAAATCGCGAATGCTGTCATCGAGATTATACATCGACATGGCGACGCCGCCGCCGGGGAAATCGAAAACATCAAACTCTTTGGTCTCGCTGCCATCCTCGGCTTCCCACTTCATGGTCAGCTTGCCTTTGCCCGGCACAACGAAATCAGTGGCGCGATATTGGTCGCCAAAAGCGTGACGCCCGATAACAATCGGGTCGGTCCAGCCGGGCACCAGACGCGGCACATTGCGACAGATAATCGGCTCGCGGAATACCGTGCCGCCTAGAATGTTTCTTATCGTGCCATTGGGCGAGCGCCACATTTGCTTGAGGCCAAACTCCTCGACCCGCGCTTCGTCCGGCGTGATGGTGGCGCATTTCACGCCAACGCCGATCTCTTTGATGGCTTCCGCTGAATCGACAGTAATCTGGTCATCCGTATCGTCGCGCGCCTCAATACCGAGGTCGTAATATTTCAGATTGATATCGAGATAGGGGCTGATGAGCTTGTCTTTGATCATTTGCCAGATGATGCGTGTCATCTCGTCCCCATCGAGTTCGACGATAGGGTTTTCAACTTTGATTTTCGACATTATGCCCCCTCAATTTCATTGTTTAAGCATATAGCAAAATGCCCGCATTGATTAAACCCCGTCTTTAGCTTATTTGACGAAACATGGAAGAAAAGCAAATAGCGACCGCTTCGCCCCCGGCGATTATTTTGGTCGGCGCGCAATTAGGCGAGAATATCGGCACAGTGGCGCGCGCCATGCTCAATTTCGGTCTGACCGATTTGCGACTGGTGGCGCCGCGCCCCGAATGGCAGATGGAGCGGGCGCTGAAAGCTTCCGCCGGCGCTGAAGCCTTGATCGAAGGCCACCGTCTGTTTGACAATGTGGCCGAAGCCACTGCCGATTTGGGCTATGTGGTCGCTACCACGGCGCGCCAGCGCGACATGGTGAAACCCGTTCTAACGCCTGCAAAAATGGCGCGAGAGATGCGCGCCCGACAAAACCCAATTGACGGCTCGGGTGACGGCTCGGATACAGGTTCGGATAATCGTCAAGGCAACCCGCAAAGCGGCATATTATTCGGCTGCGAACGCACCGGCCTCGACAATGATGATATTTCGCTGGCCGATGCCATTTGCTCAGTGCCGCTCAACCCCGAATTTTCGTCGCTCAATCTGGCACAGGCAGTTCTTTTGATGGGCTATGAGTGGTACCAGGCCGGTGACGCCACACCGGATGAGAGGCTGGAATTGGCCGACGCGCAGCCCGCCACACGTGGCGAGATAAACGCCATGTTCGCGCATTTGGAAGCGGCGCTGGATGCGGCGGGGTTTCTGGCGCCGCCCGAGAAAAAACCCGCCATGGCGCGCAATATCCGCAATATTTACAATCGCGCCGCGTTGACCGAGCAGGATGTGCAAACCTTGCGCGGTATCATTAACGCGTTATTGCGCTGGCCGCGGGGCGCGCAAGACAAACTGCTCAAGCCGCGCGTAGCGGCAATTTCGCGCGGTCAGGCCGACCCCGAAGCGGCCGATGAAAATGCCTCGGAAAAGGTATGAAAATCCTGTTTGACATCAACGCCGCTTTACGTATATTACGCGCCAATCCCGCGAGAAATGGTCTCGCGCTTTTTATTTGAGATAATGTAAGGACAGCGCCCGCATGAGCAAGCGTCTTTCGACAAAGTATAAGATTGACCGCCGCATGGGCGAGAATATTTGGGGCCGTCCAAAGAGCCCGGTCAACCGTCGCGATTATGGCCCCGGCCAGCACGGCCAACGCCGCCGCGGCAAATTATCGGATTTCGGCACCCAGTTGCGCGCCAAACAAAAGCTCAAAGGCTATTACGGCAATATCACCGAGAAGCAGTTTAAAGGCATTTACGCCGAGGCTGTGCGGGTGAAGGGCGACACCAGCGAAAATCTGGTCGGCCTGTTGGAAAGCCGTTTGGACGCCATTGTCTATCGCGCCAAGTTCGTCACCACTGTTTTCGCAGCGCGCCAATTCGTCAATCACGGTCACGTGATGGTCAATGGCCGTCGCTGCAACATTCCAAGCCGTCGTCTGAAAATCGGTGATGTGGTTGAGGTTCGTGAGAAATCACGCAACCTCAATGTGGTTTTGGAAGCGATTCAAAGCGCCGAGCGCGATATTCCGGAATATTTGAGCGTCGATCACAGCAAAATGACCGCCTCGCTGATGCAGGTGCCGCAGCTCGCCGATGTGCCGTATCCGGTGCAGATGGAACCAAATCTGGTGGTCGAATTTTATTCGCGCAATTAGATTTTATTGGCTATCGAATTTATCGATAAAAAGCCCGCCAATTTGGCGGGCTTTTTTCTTTCGTGTCGCGTTGAATGGAGGCACCAAGTTTAGGCGACTGTTTCAACGCCCTTTTCATCGAGGAAGGGGCGCAACTCGCCCTCCTCAAACATTTCGCGGATGATGTCGCAGCCGCCGACAAACTCGCCCTTAACATAAAGCTGCGGAATGGTCGGCCAGTTTGAGAACGCCTTAATGCCCTCGCGCAGCGTGTCGTCTTCCAGCACATTGACGCCCTTAAACGGAATGCCGACATGCGACAGAATTTGCACCACCTGACCGGAAAAACCGCATTGCGGAAAAACCGGCGTGCCTTTCATAAACAGCACCACATCGGCGCTATCGATCTCGCCCTGAATTAAATTGCCGATATCACTCATCTCAATCTCCTATTGCCCTTAGGCATTATCGGGAACGCCGGTTTGCAGCGCCAGCGCGTGCAACTCATCGCCCATGCCGCCTTCAATGGCATCATAGACCATTTTGTGCTGCTGCACACGCGTCATGCCTTTGAAAGCTGGCGACACGACGCGCGCGGCGTAATGGTCGCCATCACCGCGCAAATCGGTGATTTCCACCTCTGCATCGGGCAGGGCGGTGCGGATCATCTGTTCAAGTTCACCGGCGCTCATCGGCATGGGTCACCTCAATTCTGTGCGCTGCTGCGCTAGCCTTGCATGAGGGCCGGAAACCAGCCCTCGTTCAAATCGTGCAGCTCTACGACTGATATGGTGACTTTATCAGCAAATTGCAAATCAGTGCCACCGCTTGTGCCGATTCTCGTCAGCGGTAAATCGCCTACGCGGGCTTCCAGCGCGACGGCGTCATCCGCCTCAACGACCAAAATATAACGCGCTTGGTCTTCGCCGAACCAGAAAGCGGCATCGCCGTCAGCTGTGATATTGGCTCCGATGCCATGGCCGATAGACATTTCGGCAAGAGCGACGGCCAGTCCGCCATCGGAGATATCATGCGCTGCGGCCAGCAGGCCGTCATCAATGGCGGCGCGCACAAATGCGCCATGCGCGGCTTCTTTTTCGAGGTCGACAGGCGGCGGCGCAAACACCGTGTCATTCGCCAGCACATCGCGCTGATAGAGCGATGCGCCAAGATGCCCGTGCGTTTCGCCGAGTAGGTAAATGACGTGCCCATTGCTGGTCAGGCGATTGCCGACGGCTTTGTCGAGTTGCTTGAGGAGGCCGACGCCACCAATCGCCGGGGTCGGCATAATGCCGGTACCATTGGTCTCGTTGTAAAGCGACACATTGCCGGAAACGACCGGGAAGTTGAGCGCGCGGCCCGCATCGCCCATGCCCTCAAGGCAGCCGACAAACTGACCCATAATCTCAGGCCGTTCGGGATTGCCGAAATTCAGGCAGTTGGTGATGGCCAGCGGCGTCGCGCCGGTCGCCGAGATATTGCGATAGGCTTCGGCCACGGCTTGTTTGCCGCCTTCCACCGGGTCGGCAAAGCAATAGCGCGGCGTCACATCTGTGGAGATGGCCAGCGCTTTATCGGTGCCGTGCACGCGCACCATGGCGGCGTCGCCACCCGGCCCGGCAAGGGTGTCGCCCATGACCATGGAGTCATATTGCTCATAGACCCAGCGCCGCGAGGCAATCTCCGAGGACGCCATCAGCGTCTTCAACGCTGCGCCCATATCGGGTGCTTTGGTGAGCAGTGCCGCGTCAAAGGCCGGCGCAGTGGCGGTCGGCACATATGGACGCTCATATTCCGGCGCGCCATCGGCCAGCGGCCCCAGCGGCATATCGGCAATGGTTTGGCCTTCATGGCTTACCACCATGCGGCCCGTATCGGTCAGTTCACCAATCACTGCAAAGTCCAGCCCCCAGCGTGTGAAAATAGCCTCGGCTTCGGCCTCGCGGCCCGGTTTTAGAACCATCAGCATGCGCTCTTGGCTCTCCGATAGCAGCATTTCATAGCCCGTCATGTGGGTTTCGCGGCACGGCACTTTGTCGAGGTCGAGCCAAATGCCGACACCGCCTTTATCGGCCATTTCCACAGAAGACGAGGTCAGCCCCGCTGCCCCCATATCCTGAATGCCGATAATCGCATCCGACGCCATCAGCTCCTGACACGCTTCCAGCAACAGTTTTTCGGTAAACGGGTCGCCGACCTGCACGGTCGGGCGCTTTTCATCAGAGGCGTCGTCGAATTCAGCCGAGGCCATGGTGGCACCGTGAATACCGTCGCGGCCGGTCTTCGAGCCGACATAGACGACCGGCGAGCCGATGCCGGTGGCGGCGGCGTAAAAGATTTTATCGGTGCGGGCGACGCCGACGCACATGGCGTTGACCAAAATATTGCCGTTATAGCTTTTGTCGAAATTAATCTCGCCGCCAACCGTCGGCACGCCGATGCAATTACCATAGCCGCCAATGCCCGACACGACGCCGGCAACCAAATGGCGGGTCTTCGGGTGGTCGGGCTGGCCGAAGCGCAGCGCATTCAAATTTGCTACTGGTCGCGCGCCCATGGTGAACACATCGCGCATAATGCCGCCGACGCCGGTCGCCGCCCCTTGATAAGGCTCGATAAAAGATGGGTGATTATGGCTTTCCATTTTGAACACCGCCGCATCGCCGTCGCCAATATCGATGACACCGGCGTTTTCGCCCGGCCCTTGGATGACTTGCGGGCCATCGACCGGCAGTTTTTTCAGCCATTTGCGGGACGATTTATACGAGCAATGCTCCGACCACATCACTGAGAATACGCCGAGTTCGGTATAATTCGGCGTCCGCCCCATATGGTCGCAAACCATTTGATATTCGTCCGGCGTCAGCCCGTGTTCGGCGACAATCTCGTCGGTGATTTGCGTGTCGTTAATATGTCTTTGACTGTTACTCATGACAGCGCCTCCACAATGCCTGTGAACATGCGCTTGCCGTCTTCGCCGCCAAGGGCGGCCTCGGCGCGGCGTTCGGGGTGCGGCATCATGCCGACAATGCGACCGGCTTTGTCTGAAATGCCGGCAATGTCGAGGCAGGCACCATTGGGATTGTCGCCCGGCGCATAGGTGAAGGCGATGCGGTTTTCGTCTTGTAGCTGTTTCAGCGTGTCGTCATCGGCGAAATAATTGCCCTCATTATGCGCCACCGGCACGGTGATTTCTTCGCCCGCCGCATATTGGACGGTGAAGGCGGTTTTATTATTGGTGACGGTGAGGCGGGTATTGCGGCAGACAAAATTGAGGCCGGTATTCTGCATCAGCACGCCGGGCAGCAAGCCGCATTCGGTAAGCACCTGAAAGCCGTTGCAAATGCCCAGCACGGCAGCCCCTTTTTGGGCTTGTGCCACTACTTCGCGCATAATCGGGCTATTTGCCGCCATCGAGCCGCAGCGCAAATAATCGCCATAAGAAAACCCACCGGGCAACACAATGAGGTCGCATTTGGGGAGCGCGGCATCGCCGTGCCACGCCATTAAGGGCGCTTGGCCCATGGCGGCTTCAAGGCACACAGCGACGTCGCGGTCGCAATTGGAACCGGGGAAAACAATAACCGCAGCCTGCATTTTACGCCTCGCCTCTATCACGCGTCATTGAGATGGATTTGGTAATTTTCGATCACCGTATTGGCGAGCAGCTTCTCGCACATTTCAGCCAACGCCGCTTCGGCCTTAGCCGGGTCGCTCTCATCCAGGTCAACCTCGATAAGCTTGCCTTGGCGCACCTCGTTAACGCCGCCAAAGCCAAGCTGGCCGAGGGCGTTTTCGATGGCCTTGCCTTGCGGGTCCAACACGCCGTTTTTCAAAGTAATGTGAATGGTCGCTTTCATCTGTTTTCCTAATTCCGTTTGATATCGCTAGATGTCGCTTGTGAGGCCAAGACGCGCCGCCACTTGTTGATAGGCATCCACCATGCCACCAAGGTCTTGCCGGAAACGGTCTTTATCCATTTTTTCGTTCGATTGCATATCCCACAGCCGACAGCTATCGGGGCTTATTTCGTCGGCCAGCACAATGCGTTGCGCCCCGCCATCCTGCGCGCGGCCGAATTCCAGCTTGAAATCAACCAGCCGAATGCCCGCCGCTTCAAAAAGGGCGCTCATACGTTTGTTAATCTTTCTGGCGAGGCCGGTAATCTCGTCCAATTCCTCGGCGCTGCACCAACCGAAAACCGCAATATGGTCTTCCGAAATCAGCGGGTCTCCAAGCGCGTCGTCTTTATAATAAAACTCGATAAGCGGGCGGGGCAGGGTCTCGCCCTCGCTCAGGCCCAGTCGTTTGACCAGCGAGCCGGCGGCGACATTACGCATCACCACTTCCAGTGGAATAATCTCGGCTTCGCGCACCAATTGTTCGCGCGGCCCCAGCGTCTCGATGAAATGCGTCGGCACGCCGTCTTTTTCCAGCTCGGCAAAAATATATTCGGAAATACGCAAATTGAGCACGCCCTTTCCGTCCATCACCTCGTGCTTTTCGGCGTTGAAGGCGGTGGTGTCATCCTTGAAATATTGCACCAGCGTGCCGGGCTCGGGGCCCTCAAAAAGTATCTTGGCTTTACCTTCGTAGATTTGACGACGCTTGGGCAAATCCTGCGACATAAATTGTCTCCGTCAGATGAACGCTAAGTTAGTGAACTGCACTGATTCTCGCAAACCATCACGCTCCCTATTTACGATTTGAACACACGGTCGAAAATCGTATCGACGTGTTTGAAGTGATAGCCGAGATCGAACAATGCTTCGAGGTCATCATCGCTCAGCACCACCTCCTCATCGGCTTTCAAAAGCTCGAGAAACTGACCTTCGCCGCGCCATACCGGCATGGCGTTGCGCTGCACCAGCCGATACGCATCCTCGCGGCTGACACCGGCTTGCGTCAGTGCCAAGAGCACGCGTTGCGAATGCACCAGCCCGCCCAGCTTGTCGAGATTGGCCTGCATGCGCTCGGGGTAAACGACGAGGTTTTCCACCACATTGGTCAGGCGCACCAGCGCAAAATCCAATGTGATGGTGGCGTCGGGGCCAATCATCCGCTCGACCGAGGAATGCGAGATATCGCGTTCGTGCCAGAGCGCCACATTTTCCATCGCGGGCACGGCCATACCGCGAACCAAACGCGCCAGACCGGTCAGGTTTTCGGTCAATACCGGATTGCGTTTATGCGGCATGGCGGAGGAGCCTTTTTGGCCTTCGGAGAAATATTCTTCCGCCTCCAAAACTTCCGTGCGTTGCAAATGCCGCACTTCGACGGCGAGGCGCTCCATGGAGGAGGCGATAACGCCCAGTGTGGCGAAGAACATGGCGTGGCGGTCGCGCGGGATAACTTGCGTCGAGACCGGCTCGACCTCCAACCCCATCGCGTCGGCGACATGCGCTTCTACCGACGGGTCAATATTGGCAAAAGTGCCGACCGCACCGGAAATGGCGCATGTGGCGATTTCTTTGCGCGCCGCACAAAGGCGGTCGCGGCAGCGGTCAAACTCGGCATAAGCCTGCGCCAGCTTCAACCCGAAGGTTGTCGGCTCGGCATGGATGCCGTGGCTGCGGCCGATGGTCGGCGTCATTTTATGTTCCAGGGCGCGTTTTTTCAAAGCTGCCAATAGCGCGTCCATATCGTCGAGCAGAATATCGCTGGCGCGCACCAATTGCACATTGAAGCAGGTGTCCAACACATCCGATGAGGTCATTCCCTGATGCACAAAGCGCGCCTCCGGCCCGACATGTTCAGACAGGCTGGTCAGAAAGGCGATGACATCGTGTTTTACTTCGCGCTCAATCTCGTCAATGCGCTCGACGTCGAAAGCGCCTTTTTCGCGCACTGCTTTGGCTGCCTCTTCCGGCACAATGCCCAATTTCACCATGCCGTCCATGGCGTGCGTTTCGATTTCCAGCCAGATGGAGAAGCGGCTTTCGGCTTCCCAAAGGGCGGTCATTTCGGGGCGGGCATAGCGTGGAATCATCTGCAGTCTCCTTTAGCTCACGGCTTACCAGAGTCGGGCCGGGCAATAAAGACGAGCGGACGATTTAAGTGTGTGTAGCCTCTATAAACGCCCTTGCGATTTGAAGCTCAGCACTTCGCTACGCGCCACCACCAAATGGTCGTGCAGGGCAATGTTGAAATGTCCGGCAAGGTCGCGGAGCTTGTAGGTCATATCGATATCGGCTTGCGATGGCGACGGGTCGCCGCTCGGATGGTTATGCGCGATAATCAATGCCGTGGCGTTCAAGCTCAAAGCGCGCTTAATGACCTCGCGCGAATAGACCGGCGTGTGGTCCACCGTGCCGCGCCCCATCACTTCATCGGCGATAATGCGATTTTGTTTATAGAGAATTATCACGTGGAATTCCTCGATTTTGTTTTCGGCCATTTTGGTGCGGCAATAAATTACCAAATCATCCTAACTGGCCAGCAGGTCGCCTTTGAGGATTTTCGATTGCCCAACACGAAGCGCAGCCGCCTGAATGGCTTGAAATTCAAAAACGACGCGCTGGGTGATATTGGCGAAGCTTGTCAGCTCATCGGGTGCGGCAGTCATGACGGCAGAGAAATCACCGAAATGCGCTACCAATTCGCGGGCAATCTCTTTGACATCACGGCGCGGAATGGCGCGAAACAAAACCAGCTCGAGCAATTCATGGTCGGCCAAAGCCTACGGCCCGGCGCGCTGTAAGCGCTCGCGCAGGCGTTGCCGATGCCCCTCCCGCGGATTTTTCGGCTTTGAAAGCTTTTTGGCAGGTGGGGTTTTTTGTTGTTTTTCCTGCAAGAGCGCGGCCTCCTCAGCCGGATGGATTTTTGTGCGGCGTGTCGCTGCCATTCAGCGATTTGGTGAAAATTTCGCATCCGGTCGCCGTAATGCCGACCGAGTGTTCATATTGCGCTGATAGGGTGCGGTCGCGGGTCACGGCTGTCCAGCCATCGCCGAGAATTTTGACGGCGGGTTTGCCGAGATTGAGCATTGGCTCAATGGTGAAGAACATGCCTTCGCGCAGCACCAGCCCCTCACCGGCGCGGCCATAGTGCAGAATATTCGGTGTGTCGTGGAAAATGCGCCCCAGCCCGTGTCCGCAAAAATCGCGCACCACGGCGAGGCGCTGAATCTCGGCATAGGACTGAATGGCGTGGCCGATATCGCCCAAAGTGGCGCCCGGCCGCGCTGCCTTAATGCCCTGCATCATTGCGTCATAGGTCACATCCATCAGGCGTTGCGCTTTCACCGAGGTTTTGCCCAGCGCATACATGCGACTGTGGTCGCCGTGCCAGCCTTCGTGATACAGCGTCACATCGACATTCATAATATCGCCTTCGCGCAGCACTTTATCGCCGGGTATGCCGTGGCACACGACGTGATTGATGGAGGTGCATATCGATTTGATGAAGCCGCGATAATTGAGGGGCGCCGGAACCGCGCCAAGGTCGCGGATAATCTCAACCGCTTTTTCGTCCAGAAAATCGGTGGTGACGCCGGGCTTGATAAACCCGCCCAGCATATCCAGCGTCTGCGCCGCCATGCGGCCGACCATGCGCATGCCTTCAAAATCCGCTTGCGTGTGGATTTTAATCTGACCGGTGTTTTTCAACGGTGCGAGGCTGGCATCGATAAAATTCATTGTTTTTCTCCAGCTCCATCATTACCACATCGGCACTTGACCTGTCGACAAGAGCGCTTGTTATCCCGCGCACTTAACCTAAATTGCGCGGCATGGGAAAATTTCAATGCCGGAACTTCAAAGATGAGTAGCAAACACATCACCGCCGCCATGCTGATTATCGGCAATGAGGTTTTGTCGGGGCGCACACAGGATAAAAATCTGGCTTTTGTCGGCAATGCGCTGGGCGAAATCGGCATTGATATGAAAGAAGTGCGTATCGTGGCCGATGAGGAAGACGAGATTATCGGCGCGGTAAACGCGCTGCGCGAAAAATACACTTACGTTTTCACCTCAGGCGGCATTGGCCCGACGCATGACGACATCACCGCCGATTGTATCGCCGCTGCTTTCGGCGTGAAGCTGGAAATGCATCCGCTGGCGACGCAATTATTGGAGGCGCATTACGAAGCGCAGGGCATTGAGTTTAACGCGGCGCGGGCGCGCATGGCGCGTATTCCCGAAGGCGCAAGCCTTATCGACAATCCGGTTTCCACTGCGCCCGGTTTTCGCATCGGCAATGTGCATGTCATGGCCGGGGTGCCGAAAATCATGCAAGCCATGATGGAGAATATTCTGCCGACGCTCGAAGGCGGTGAAAAACTGGCCTCCGTCACCATTACCGCGCAAGTGCCGGAAGGCTCGATTGCCGAGGCGATGGAAGAATTGCAAAACCAACATCCGGAAGTGAATATCGGCCTGTATCCGTTTTATGGGGCCGATGGCGCGGGCGTGAGCGTGGTGGCGCGAGGCCGCGACCTGCGTGCACTGGCCAAGGTGAAAGAGGCGGTGGAAACGCAATTTACCGCCATGGGCATGGCGTTGATCGAACGCCCGCCGCCGCATGAGATGCTGAAAGGCTAAACCTTACAAATTTTTTAATTTTCTTTTGCGGCGCAGCGCGGCAAAGTCTCCTTATCAATTAGGGAGATGATTATGAAAAAGACTGTTTCTGCCCTGGCCGTTGCCGCCATGTTCGCTCTGCCGAACGCGGCTGTTGCCCTGAACTCAAGCTTTGATGCGATGTCGCAATCCGGCAACCACAAATTCTATGTGTGGTGCACCGGTAAAGACGACTACAGCGCCACGCAAGCCGGCGACAATGCAAAAGCCGCACAAGCTGCTCTTGCTGCTAAAGCCGGCGGTAATTGCTGGCCGGTATGGCAAGGTCTGGAAAACTGAGGCCTAGAAAACTAAGGCTTAGAAAACTAAGGTTTAAGTCCGGGCTGGAAAGCCCATGATTTCGACTTATACTATTTAACGGCGGTCTTACGGGCCGCCGTTTTTTATGTATTCGGGTAAGGGGCAAAAATGAAAATGTCGGCACTGACAGGGCTTGCACTGTTATTGGGCTTTGGGGTGTTGCTTTCGGCTTGCGGCAGCAATGTCGGGCGTCCGCTTGGCGGCGATGCGCCCTCGCACCATCTTGAAAATGGGTTTCGCAATCCGCCCAATAGCCCGAAGCGCGATATTCCTTTCACGCGCCGCCTGAAGTTTTTCAGCCAGGCGATTTGGCGCAATGCGTTCAGCAAAGCGCCGAGCATCCCGACCGACCACGCGATAATGCGCGACGCCGCCAAAGCGCAATTGGCCGCTATGGGCGATGAAGATTTTGTCAGTTGGATTGGTCACGCGACTTTTCTGGTGCGTCTTGATGGCGTGAATGTTTTGACCGACCCGGTGTTTTCGCGCCGCGCCAGTCCGGTTTCTTTCACCGGGCCGGCGCGTCTGGTGCCGCCGGGGCTGTTTATCGAAGACCTGCCGCCGATCGACGTGGTGGTTATCAGCCACGCGCATTACGACCATCTGGATACGGCGACGCTCGAAAAGCTGCCCAATAAAGAACGCATAACGGCGATTGTGCCGCTGGGCCTCGGCAAATATTTTGAGGGCTATGGCGATGTGCGCGAGGTCGATTGGTATGACGAGGTGACGCTGCCCGCCGCTAATGGCGATTTCAAGCTGACCGCCTATCCGGCCGTGCATTGGTCGAACCGTTCGCTGTTTGATATCAACCGCACGCTATGGATGTCTTACGGTTTTTCCGCCGGTGGTCGCGCGGTTTTCCATACCGGCGATACCGAGACCCATCCCAGCCTGTTCAGTGAAATCGGCGACCATATGGCGAAGAACCATGGTGGGTGCGACCTTGGCCTGATGAGCATCGGTGCTTATGCGCCACGCGACTTTATGCGCGGCGCGCATATGGATCCCGAAGGCGGCGTCGATGTCGGCCGTCAGCTTGGCTGCAAACGCATGGTGCCGATGCATTGGGGCACGTTTATTCTTTCCTTTGAGCCATTTGATGAGCCGCGCCAACGCTTTGTCGAAGCGGCGGGCAATCAGGCATTGGTGATGAAAATCGGTGAAACACTGACCATGGATGCGATTTCGCGCTAAACGCCGCGATAAATTATGCTATAGAACGGCGTTCAAATTCGCCCAACTGTTTTGGCCTCGTGGTGGAATTGGTAGACACAGCAGACTTAAAATCTGCGGCTCGATTAGAGCGTGACGGTTCGAGTCCGTCCGAGGCCACCACAGTTTACCCCCGTCAGCAGACTAGCCTTTAAAGCGGAAACGGGTCGAGCAATAGGGGCAGATAATCTCGTCTTCGCTACCCATATCGAGGTAGATATGCGGGTGGTCATAGGGCGGCTCGGCACCGATGCACTCAAACTCTTTCACATCGACAAAAATTTCCGACGTGCCTTCATCATTGCTGATTTTCGGTGTCGCTGACTGCGCCATGGTTTACCTCATGTGACTCGTTGGGGGCGTTTATAGACCGCTAACGCGGCCAGAACAAGCAGGAGAAAAAGTGGCGCTAGCAGCAGCCGCAGCCGCCAAGCGCCGGGTCGCCATTGCCGTGACCGCCTTCGCCGTGCCACGCTTGCGCCAGCGATTGCGCGGAAAATTCTGCCGTGGTGGCAAACTCGTCCTTCGCCTGCTGCAATAATTTTTTGTCGGTCAGCACGTCAATAGCGGTCATGGCCAAAGATTTGGCCCCATCGATAACCGCTTTGTCGCCTTTTTCCGAACCGGCCCATTTGGCAAATTCCGGATTGTGTATCACCACGCTGGGCGGGGCGACGGCAATCATCGGATGGATGGACGGCACGCGGTGGCTGATATTGCCCATATCGGTCGAACCGGCGCCGCTTGACGGCATTTTCTCCAGCGGGAAAAAGTCGCGCCCAAGGCTTTCGGCATTGGTTTTGTAACGCTCGGCAATCGGCCAGCTATCTTTAATCTCAAGATAATCGCCCAGCGCCCAGTCGATTTGCACCTCGCAACCGGCGGCCAGCGCGCCCGCCTCAAAGCAGTTCTTCACGCGCTGTTTCAGATCGGCCAAGGCAAGGCCGTTTTCAGCCCGCACGTAAAACGTACCGACAGCATGGTCGGGCACAATATTGGGGGCCAGGCCGGCCTCGTTGAAAATGCCGTGAATGCGTTCGCTCTGCTTAATGTGTTGGCGTAATTGTGCAATCGATTGATAAGCCGTCACCAGACCGTCCAGCGCATTGACGCCGGCAAACGGCATGGCCGAGGCATGCGCCGCCTTGCCGGTATAAGTCACGCGCACCTCATTGACCGCGAGGCTCGGCATGGTGATGAGGTCAATGCCGGCCGGATGCACCATCATCGCCGCGTCCAAGCCGTCAAACGCGCCTTGGCGCGCCATCAGCTCCTTGCCATTGCCGCTTTCCTCGGCAGGGGTGCCGAGATAGCGCACTTTGCCCGGCAGTTCGCCGTTCAACTTGGCCAGCGCCAGTGCCGCGCCAAGACCGGTGGTGGCAATAATATTGTGGCCGCATGCATGGCCAATGCCGGGCAGGGCATCATATTCTGAAAGAATACCGACCTCGGTATCGCCTTCTCCGAAAGATGAGATAAAGGCGGTGTCGAGGCCGCAGGCATGGCGCTCGACATTCAGCCCATGCGCCTCGACCTTATCGGTCAACAGCCCATGCGCGAATATTTCTTCAAAAGCGATTTCCGGCTTGGCGTGGATGGCGTGGCTGGCGTCCACCAACTCATCGGCCATGCTGTCGATAATATCGCAGACTTTCTTTTTCAATGCGGCGCTCATGGGAGGCTCCTATCCAATTTTAAACGGCATGCCCAGTAGCATACCGGCATCGACGACCAGCAATTGTCCGGTCACATGGGCGCTGGCGCGGCTGGCGAAAAACAATATCGGGCCTTTGACATCCTCCGGCGAACCGGCGCGGCCCATCGGTGTGGTCTTGCGCTGGCCATCGGCTATCTTCTCAAACACTTCATCGCCGAAGGCGTTGCGAAACCAATCAGTGCCAACAAAGCCCGGGCATACGGCATTGACGCGAATGTTCTCCGGCCCCAGCGAACGCGCCAAGGCCAAGGTCATGGAATTTAGCGCGCCTTTGGAGGCGACATAGGCGATCGAAGAACCGATGCCGCGCACACCGGCAACCGATGAAATATTGACGACGCTCGGCGCATCCGATTTTGCCAGATGCGGGCGCGCGTGCTTAATCATCTGATACGGGCCTATGAGATTGAGGGCGTAAATTTGCTCAAAATCGGCGCTGTCCAGACCTTCCAAATCATCATGGTTCATGAATTTTGTGGTGCCGGCATTATTGACCAAAATATCAAGGCGACCCCATTTATCCATCGCCGCTTCGACCAGTTTGGCAGCGTCTTTATCGTCTGAGACGTCGGCTTGCACGGCAATCGCTTCGCCTCCGGCGGCTTGGCAAGCGGCGACGACTTTTTCGGCCGCTTCAGCGTTTTTGGAATAATTGATAACCAGTTTGGCACCGCCTTGGGCCATACCGAAGGCCGCAGCTTCCCCGATACCGGCCGATGAGCCGGTGACAATCGCTACCTGATCAGAAAAATCCATCACGCTCTCCTTATAGGCTAATTATAGGCTAATGCCCTTTAAAATTCGGCTTGCGCTTTTCCATAAAGGCGCGCCGCCCTTCTTCATAATCGGCACTGGCCAGACAATCCGCAAGGCGTTTTTTAACCTCGTCGGCGTCGGCCTGTGGGTTGTCGAGGATGAATTTGCTGGCCTGCAAGCTCATCGGCGCGTTGGCCGCAATTTGGGCAATCAGTTGCGCCAAGGCGGTGTCGAAATCCGCCGCTTCGGCCGCCATGGTAATGAGGCCGGTGTTTAACGCTTCCGGCACATCCAGCGTCGCGGCGGTGAAGATTATCCGCTTGGCCTCTGAAACGCCGACCAGTCGCGCCAATTGTTGCGTGGCATTGGCCGGATAAGCCAGCCCCAGCTTGCCCGCCGGAATGCCGAAACGCGCATCAGCGCGGGCGAGGCGCAGGTCGCACGCCGCAGCAATGCCCAGACCGCCGCCAATGCAATAGCCCTCAATGGCGGCCAGTGTCGGTATCGGGCAGGCGGCGATGGCGTCAAAAGCGGCGACGGTAGCGCTGTCAAAAGTGCTTCCTTGCTTGCCGTTCAGCACTTCTTCAAACTGCGCGATATCGGCTCCGGCGACAAACGCCTTGCCGCCGACGCCGCGCAGCACAATCAGACGGATATTCTCGCTCGCCGCCAAACGTTGCATCAGCGGCGCGATGGCCTGCCAGCCTTCGAGGTCGATGATATTATGCTTCTCGGGCAAATTGAAACGCAGATGCCCGATGGTGCCGCTATCGGTGGTCTCAATTCCGGCGCTCAGCCGCGCCGCGCCGCTTTCTATGGCTTGTATATGGGGCGGTAATATATCGGTCATGCGTTTTCTTTCGTGAAAAAATCCATCAGGTCGGGGAACACTTTGCCATCTTGCAGCATGAAAAAATGCCCGCCTTCGTACAGCGTCAATTGCGCTTTGGGGATGTTGGCTTCGAGCGCGCGCATCGCGTCGGGTTTGGCGATGGCGTCATATTTGCCGCCCGCCAGCATCACCGGACAGGCGATTTGGCCAAGCCGGTCGAAACAATCATGCTCGGCGCGCGCCGCCAATTGTCCGGCGCGGCCTTCCTCAAAGCGCGGCTCATTTTCATAGGCCGACATATCTGTGCGTTGCCGCGCCGCCGCAACAGCTTCGGGATTGGCCACCAGCCAGTCATCATCAATGCGGGTATCGCCCAGCTTCACGGCGGTCAAAAGCCGTTCTTCATCATCCAGCGTGCTCAATGTGTGCAGCGGAAAAGACGAGCCGCCATCGCCGCCGGGTGAGGTGCACCACAAAGCCAGACGTGACACACGTTGCGGGTGCCGCAGCACAAATTCTTGGGCCACCATGCCGCCGAAGCTGGTGCCCAGCACCATGGCGGTCTTGATATCGAGCGCGTCCATCAACGCCGCCGCATCATCGGCATAGTCAGCCATTGTGTAGCCGGTTGCGGGCTTGTCGGTCTGGCCGAGGCCGCGCTGGTCGTATGCGGTGACGTTAAACACCGAGGTTAGCGGGCTGTCCATAATGTTGGGTTTTTTACGCAGATCAGCGCCGGTGCCGTTCAGCACCAGCACATCGGGGCCGGTGCCCGCCTGCTCGACGTAGAATTTAAGCCTGTTTGTGGTCACAAATTGCATGATTGAACTTAACCGAAAGGTTGCTTGCCAGCGAATCCGGCAAAATGATATCTTGCAGGTCATTGCAGCGAAAGCCAAGATGGCATTTGAACGGCGTGTGAAAGCAGAATGAAAATGACAGAGACGGCACAAAAAATGGCGACGGTTGATCCGGTCTGGTCGCAAATCCGCGAGGAAGCGGCGCAAATGGCGGATAATGAACCGGCTCTATCAGGTTTTCTGCACGCCACAATTTTGAATTTTGAGCGCCTCGAAATGGCGGTGGCGTCGCATTTGTCGGAGAAACTGGCCAATTCAGAGATTGGTGCGCGCACATTGTGCGAGGCTTTCGAAGACGCCTTTACCGACAATAAGGCGATTAGCGAGGCCATGCGCGCCGATATTATGGCGCATTATGACCGCGACCCGGCCTGCCGCAATTATGTTGATCCGGTTCTCTATTTCAAAGGTTTTATGGCGCTGCAAACCTACCGCGCGGCCAATTGGTTGATCGGCCAAAACCGCCGCGGCATGGCGGTGTATTTGCAAAACCGTGCCTCGGAAGTGTTTCAGGCCGATATTCATCCGAGCGCGCAAATCGGCAAAGGCGTTTTCATGGACCACGCCACCGGTGTGGTTATCGGCGAGACGGCTGTCGTCGGTGATGATGTGTCGATGCTGCACGGCGTAACTTTGGGCGGCAGCGGCAAAGAGGGCGGCGATCGTCATCCGAAAATCGGCAATGGCGTGTTGATTTCTGTTGGCGCGAAAGTGCTGGGCAATATTCGCGTCGGCGAGTGCGCTAAGATTGGCGGCGGCTCGGTGGTGTTAACCGATGTGCCGGCCTATACAACGGCGGTCGGCGTGCCGGCCAAAATTGTCGGCAAGGTGACGTCACCGGAACCGTCGCGCCAAATGGACCATTCGGTCGGCGAAGATGGCGACGCAATTTAAATTTCAAATAATATCATTCGACGAAAAAGGGGGGAATTGATATGGGCAGACTGACAGGAAAAACGGCTTTTGTATCCGGCGGAGCGAAAGGCCTCGGCGCTGAAATGGCGCGCGCCATGCACGAAGAGGGGGCCAATGTCATGGTCACCGATGTGCTGGAGGATGAAGGCATCAAGCTAGCCGACGCGCATGAGAATATGCAATTCGTGGTGCACGACGTCACCGATGAGGGCCAATGGGAAGCTGCTATGGCGGCAACAAAAGAGGCGTTTGGCGGCGTCGATGTGCTGGTTAATAACGCAGGCATCGCGCACGACGGCACACCGCTGGAAGACACAACGCTGGAGCAATGGCGTCACGTGACGTCGATTGACCTTGATGGGGTTTTTCTGGGTGCCAAGCACGGCATTCGTGCGATGAAAGAAAACGGCGGCAGCATTATCAATGTGTCGTCGATTTACGGCATTATCGGTTCTAACGGGCAGGGGCCTTATCACGCGGCCAAAGGCGCGGTGCGCTTGCTGACCAAATCAATGGCCGTGGAGATGGGCGCGCTGGGTTATAAAATCCGCGTCAATTCCATCCATCCGGGTTTTGTCACCACTGATATCTTGCGCGACGGCATCAAGAAAATGGTCGCGGCCGGTGCTATGCCGGGCGAGAACGAAGCCATTGAGACGTTGACGCTGGGCACGCCCGCCGGTCGCCTTGGTGTGCCGCGCGATATCGCCAATGGCATTGTCTTCCTCGCTTCCGACGAGTCGGAATGGATGACCGGTGCCGAGCTTGTCATTGACGGCGGTTTCACGGCCCAGTAGCTTGCGGCAGAAAAATTTTGGAGGTCTTTCATGAACAATGACGAAATCATTCGCGTGCAAACCTATTTGCGGCTGAAGTTTCAAAACGACATGCTGACGCTGAAGCGCGGCGCAAAAGACGATATGATTGAAGTGTTTATCGAAGACGAATTTATCGGCACGCTGTTTCGCGACGATGAAGAAGGCGAGATTTCCTACGCTTTTAATATGGCGATATTGGAATTCGACCTGCCGACCCTTTAAATCTGCCTAGCTCTGGCGGCGCGCCTCGGCGCGGAAATTGCGTATCATATCGCGAATACCGCGGTCTATCTCTTCCCAACGCGCCAGGTGAACACGCTTGAACACGTAACTGACTTGCGCCGAATCGCCGAGATTGAAACGGCTTTCGCAAGCCGGGTTTTGGTGGCTGGACAGGTCACAAATAAACAACGGTGGGCGTTGGCGTCCGGCGCCGTCGCCGGTTCTGAGGCCGCGAAAAATTTGTTTGCTGGCATAAGGGCTGTCGGAGCGGAAAGAAAAACTTTGCAGACCCTCATCGCGCAACTCGCCGGCACCGGCAATATAAGGTCGGTAAATAGCGTCAAAAACCCGCTCCTCCGGCAGCTCGCTGGTGACGGCGCGGATATTAATGGTCAGCAAATTGGATGCCGCATTTGTGTCGAGAAAAGCCCCGGCGCGGTCAAACCTCCACGGGGTTAAACCCGGCAGCAACGCATGCAGACTGGCATGGTCAAGGCGACCGTCGCGGCGCGTGCGGCCATTGCGCGTATAATGGGCCGGCACTGAAAACAACGTGCCGCCGACCTCGACGCGCACGCGGTCGGGGTTATCGGTCGGCGCATAAGCCAACCCTTGCAGGTCGCGAATGCCGGGGCCGAAATAAAACAGGTAAAACAGCAAACCACTCAGCGCGAAGCCGAGCAGCATCATGCCCGGCAAAGCCCAGACCGGCCATTCGTCTTCCGGCACCGCCCGCGACAATAAGCGCTTTATCATGGTTTCCTCTTTAATAGCTTGAGTTCTGTGTTTACCATGAAACCAAGCAAAGGAAACAGCGCCAATGGGAGGACAGTATGACCGTTTATGCTTTGGGTGACCGCCGCCCGAAATTTCCCGATAGCGGTAATTATTGGGTCGCTCCGGATGCGCAAGTCATGGGCGCAATTATTCTGCAAGAAAATGCCAGCATCTGGTTCGGTGCGGTGCTGCGCGGCGATAATGAGCCGATTACCATTGGCGTCAATTCCAATGTGCAGGACGGCTCGGTGATGCACACAGATATCGGCTTTCCGCTGACACTCGGCAAAAACGTAACAATAGGCCACCAAGCCATGCTGCATGGCTGCACGGTTGGTGATAATTCACTTATCGGCATTGGCGCGACGGTTCTGAACGGTGCCAAAATTGGGAAAAACTGCCTTATCGGTGCCCATGCGCTGGTCGGCGAAGGCAAGGAAATTCCCGATAATTCGATGGTGCTGGGTATGCCGGGCAAAATCGTCCGCGAGTTGGACGAGACCAATGAGAAAATCATGATTGCCTCGGCCGCGCATTATGTCGAAAACTGGAAGCGTTATGCACATGATTTGAAAGAGGTTGGGTGAAGATGATTGAGAAAGTTGATTATATTATTGTCGGCGCCGGTAGCGCCGGTTGCGTGCTGGCTGCGCGCCTGACCGAGGACGGCAAAAATTCAGTGCTGTTGCTGGAAGCAGGCGGCAAAGATAAAAATTTATTCATCCATATGCCGGCCGGTTATTCGCAACTTGTGCCCGAGCGTAACGACCAGAATTACGGTTTTGAGACCGAAGCCGAACCCAACCTGGGTGGACGGCAAATGTATTGGCCACGCGGTCGCGGTTGGGGCGGCTCGTCCTCGATCAACGCCATGGTTTATATTCGCGGCAATGCCTATGACTATGACCATTGGAGCCAGCTCGGCAATGCCGGTTGGTCGTATGAAAGCGTTCTGCCTTATTTCAAACGGGCTGAGGATTTCTCTGGCGATGGCGATGCGGAATATCACGGCACCGGTGGCCCGCTAAGCGTGCAAAAATCCGACCGCAAAAATGACGAGCTGTTGGATGTGTTTGTCGAGGCCGGTCAGCAAGCGGGTATCCCGTTCACCAAAGATTTCAACGGCAAGAGCCAAGAGGGTGTGTCGCGCTATGAGCACACGATACGCGGCTCCAAGCGGTGCAGTGCCGCGCGCGGCTATCTGTATCCGGCGCTAAGCCGTGAGAACCTGCATACGCAAACCGAGGTGACGGTGGACCGAGTGGAGTTTGACGGCAAAAAAGCCAGCGGCGTGACCTATTTGAAAGACGGTCAAAGCGTCACGGTGAAAGCCAATAAGGAAGTCATTCTGTCGGCCGGTTCGATTAACTCGCCGCAAATCTTGCTGCGCAGTGGTGTCGGCCCGTCCGATGAGATTAAGCCACACGGGCTGGATATGGTGCATGAACTGGCCGGCGTCGGTCGCAATATGCAAGACCATTTGGGCGTTGTCAGCGCTTTTGAATGCACCCAGCCGGTGACGCTGCACCGCTCCGCGGTTTGGTGGCGCACGCAATTGGCGGGTATTCAATATCTGCTTTTCGGCAAGGGCGATGCCTCCTTTCCGCCAACAGCGGCCGGAGCGTTTTTCAAATCAGCACCGGAAAAAGCGGTTTGCGATATGCAAATTCACTATGTCTCGGTGGCGGTGAATGACCCGCATGGCCGTTCTGAGCTTCCGACGCGCCATGGTTTTTCCTCGATTGTTTATGGCTGTCGCCCTGAGAGCCGCGGTCATCTGACCCTGAAGTCTGCGAACCCCGAAGACGCGCCAGCGATGTTCCCGAATTATCTGTCGGCCGAACAGGATATTGTCGATATTCGCAACGGCTTCCGCATCACCCGCAATATTTTCATGCAGGAAGCGTTTGAACCCTATCGCGGTGGCCAGTTGAAGCCTTCGCCCGACGTCAATGTCGATAATGATGACGAGCTCGATGCGTGGATCCGCGCTACCGGCGAGACGCTGTATCATCCGGTCGGTACCTGCAAAATGGGCAATGACCCGATGGCGGTGACCAATGAGCACGGTCAAGTGCATGGGCTGGAAGGCTTGCGCGTGGTCGATGCCTCGCTCATGCCGACGCTGATTAGCGGCAACACCAATGCGCCGACAATTATGATGGCGGAGAAAATCTCCGACCATATTCGGGATAAAAATTTCCTCGCGCCGCAACAAATCGCGGCTGAATAGGGGGCGAGATGGCTCAGGCAAAACCCAAATTTGAATTCTTTTTTGATATTTCATCGCCCTGGACGTATCTGGCGTTCACGCGGGTCGAAGCGGTGGCGGCGCGGTGCGGGGTCGAGATTGACTTTAAACCGATATTGGTTGGCGGCGTTTTCAACGCGGTCAATGAGACGGTCTATGAAACGCGCGCCAATCCGCATCCGGTGAAAGGGCGTTATTATCTGAAAGATTTGCAGGATTGGGCGAAATTTTGCGGCGTCACAATCGGTCAGCCACCGGTGTTTCCGCTGCCCGCGGCGGGCATTATGCGCGTCGCGCTGCTGGCGCAGGATGCGGGAAAGCTGGTGGCATTTTCCAAAGTCGCTTTCCATGCCTATTGGGGCGAATTGAAAGACATCAGCCAGCCCGAAGAAATCACCGCGCTGTGCGAAGCGGTGGGCATGGACGCGGCGGCGGTGCTGGAAGCGATACAAACCGATGCGGTGAAAGCGCGCCTTCGGGACAATACGCAGGAGCTAATCGAGCGCGGCGGTTTCGGCTCGCCGACCATGTATGTCAATGAGACGGATATGTATTTCGGCAATGACCGCTTCGACTTGGTCGAAGCGGCTTTAAAAGCAGCCGGATAAATATTGTGAGCGACACCCCGCCCGAAGCAGAAGCTGTAAAGCAGCCTATATTGCGTGCGCCGCCCGTGGTGCTGGTGCTGATGGCTGTGCTGCTGGGGTTTCATCTGCTGTCGGTGTTCGGCGGTGGCGCGTTGCGCGTCGAACTGATTGTCGCGCTGGGCTTGTTTCCGGCGCGCTTTTTTGCCGAGGGTTTGGGGGGTCTGCCAGGCGGTTGGGTGCAGGGCATGGTCAATCTGTTCAGCCATTCCATGCTGCATGGCGGCTGGACGCATCTTATTCTCAACAGTGTCTGGTTGCTGGCGTTTGGCGCGCCGGTGGCGCGGCGATTGGGGCCACGCAAATTTCTTTTCCTTTATATGGTGTGCGTCATGGCCGGTGGTTTCGGGCAGATTTTCATCAGCGATTTCGAAGGCTATTTGGTGCCGATTATCGGCGCGTCAGGCGGCGTTGCCGGACTGATGGGCGCGGCCTCGCGCTTTGCGTTTTCCGATGTTCGCTGGCTCGACCCCAATGCGCAACAGACGGGGCGGCGCTTGTTGCGGCTCAGCGAAGTGCCGCGGCGACGGCCGGTGGTCATTTTCATATCCGTCTGGCTGATTATCAATCTGGCTTTCGGCCTGCTCGGCCCGTATGGCATGGCCGACCCGGGCGGGGCGGCGGTCAATATCGCTTGGGTGGCGCATCTGGGCGGCTTTGCAGCCGGTCTATTGCTCATTGGCTGGCTCGAAAAGCCGCCGCTTTCGGCCTCCGGCGGGCCCGGTAATGTCGATTATGGTGACTGGAAAAACCGCAGGTAATAGCCGTTTTTTAACCTGACACTTGCAAACTGCGACAGGCTGTCGCATGTTAGGGGTGAAAGGAATAAAAATGACAATCCAAGTAATTTTGAAAAATAAAGGGGCCGATGTTGTGGCCATTGACGGTGGACTTAAGGTCGCAGAAGCCGTGCGGATTATGGATAAGCGTCAAATCGGAGCGCTGGTGGTGGCCTGCGAGGGGCAAGACTGCTCTGGCATATTCACCGAACGCGATGTAATGCGGGCGCTGGCGCGCAATGGCATGCATATTCTTGACGAGCCGGTGGCGGCGCATATGACCGACCGACCGCAGAGCGTTCTGCCCGAGACATCTGTCCAAGAGGCCATGGAAATCATGACCCAAAAACGCTTTCGGCATTTGCCGGTGATGACCGGTAGCACGCTATGCGGCATTATTTCGATTGGCGATTTGGTCAATTTCCGCATCCATCAGACTGAGCTGGAGGCCAATGCGATGAAGGAATATATCGCGACCGGATGAGGCTATAATTTGGTTGGATTGGGCGCGTCGCCATAGACCTTGAGCGGGTCGAAGACTTTTTCGTCTTCCTCATAGGTCAGTGCCACCGGTTGTTCGGGCAAATCGCCGGTCGGCAGCGACCGATAGAAACACGAGCGATAGCCGACATGGCAACTGGCGCCATTGCCGCCGACATTGACGCGCAGCCAGACGCAATCTTGATCATCGTCAATCCGCATTTCGGCAATGTGCTGCACCAGACCGCTGGTCGCGCCTTTGTGCCAAATGGCTTCGCGCGACCGCGACCAGTAATGGGCCTCGCCGGTGGCGATGGTCAGCTTCAGCGCTTCGGCGTTCATATAGCCGTGCATCAGCAATTCACCGCTGGTGAAGTCAGTGGTAACAACGGGAATCAGGCCATTGGCGTCGAATTTCGGCGCCAATACATGGCCTTCTTCAACCTGTTCTACGGTTTCGCGTGGTGCAAAAGGACCGGTCATCTAAAAAACCCTCTAAAAGCTCGGGGTTTTATAGACCTAGCTGTTAATCATGGCAAGGAAGCGCGCTTCCATTCTCGGATCTTCAGCAAACACACCGGTAAATTGCGTGGTGATGGTCGCCACATCCGGCTTTTTAATGCCACGCGTGGTCATGCATTGGTGCTTGGCATCGACCAGAATGGCGATACCGGCCGGCTCCATAACACGCTGGATGCAATCGACGATTTGCGCCGTCATGGTTTCCTGCGTTTGCAGTCGCTTCGCGAAAATCTCAATCACCCGCGCCAGCTTGGAAATGCCGACCACCTTATCGACCGGCATATAAGCGATATGCACTTTGCCGAGAATGGCGACCATGTGGTGCTCGCAATGGCTTTCCATCGCGATATCGCGCAGCATGACCATATCGTCATAACCTTCGACATCCTCAAAAGTGCGTCCCAGCACTTCTTCGGGGTCTTCTTCATAGCCGGCAAAAAATTCTTGATAGGCTTTGACCACACGCTTGGGGGTATCAACCAGCCCTTCGCGGTCCGGGTTGTCTCCTGCCCATGCGATTAAAGTGCGTACTGCGGCTTCTGCTTCGTCGCGTGAAGGTTTATCCACTTTTACGTCCCGTTCCCCAATAATCGGCGTTTTACTGCCGTCAACTCTTGCGTCCATTTTAGCCTCACCCTACGGGGAATACGCCCCGGTATTCGTCAGGCACGCTGTATGCCTATTTATAACCTGGCCCCAGCAGTCAAAACATAATCAACTTATGCCATGATACGATGGAAACGCCGCCACATTAAATACGCACAAGGATTTGCAATCATGCAAACGCGCCGTTGCTTAATCGCTAGAAACAGCACCTCGGTAAACATTCCCTCGCGCGACGAGTCGGTGACATCCGGTCGCAGCCATATGGTCTACGTGATTTATAATAGGTCAGATTGCAAAAATTACCAGTGATGCGGCTTAAATCGCAAAACCGCTTGCTGGCCAATCGGCGCATGATTATGGTGCGCCCATGGACAACCAGCTCGTACTCCACAACAGCCAGTCGCGGCAAAAAGAAGTTTTTGTGCCGCAAAATACCGCGCGCGTGACAATTTATGTATGTGGACCAACGGTTTACGGCCCGTGCCATATCGGCAATTTCCGCCCGGCTGTGGTTTTTGACGTGTTGGTGCGGCTGCTCAGACAGCTTTACCCGCAAGTGGTTTACGCCCGCAACATCACCGATATTGACGATAAAATTAATGCCAAAGCGGCCGAAAAAGGCGTCGAGATTGGCCGGATTACCGAGCAATTTCACAAAAAATACAATGAGGATTTGGTCCAAATCGGCGTGTTGCCTCCCGATATTGAGCCGCATGCAACCGGCCATATTGGCGAAATGCAGGCGATGATTGCGGCTCTGATTGAAAAAGGGCACGCCTATGCGGCGGAAGGCCATGTGCTGTTCGACGTTACACAAGACAGCGAATATGGCGGCCTTTCGGGACGCTCGCAGGACGATATGTTGGCCGGTGCGCGTGTCGAAATGGCGCCGTATAAAAAGAACCCAGGCGATTTTGTGCTTTGGAAACCGTCAAGCGACGACCAGCCGGGCTGGGATAGCGTTTGGGGACGCGGTCGCCCGGGCTGGCATATTGAATGCTCGGCGATGATTGAAAAGCATTTGGGTGAGACCATTGATATTCATGGCGGCGGTGCCGATTTGCAATTTCCGCATCACGAAAACGAGGCGGCGCAAAGTCGTTGCGCCCATGCTGCACCCTTGGCGCGCTATTGGCTGCACAATGGCATGTTGAATATTGGCGGCGAGAAAATGTCAAAATCGCTGGGCAATATTATGGTTATGGATGACCTGTTGCAGCAGGTTCCGGGCGAAGCGGTGCGCCTTGCGCTGCTGCAGGGGCAATATCGCCAGCGCCTCGATTTCACGCCCGAGCTGTTGACCCAATCGAAGAAAAATCTCGACCGCCTATATGGGGCGCTTCTTGATGCCGATGTCGAAGCGGTAGAGACGCCGGTGCCGGCGGGCTTTATGGCGGCGCTGTGCGACGACCTGAACACGCCGAAAGCGCTGGCGGAATTATTCGCGCTGGCCAAACGCGCCGGCACGCCGGAGGGCAAAGGCGCGCTATTGGCGGCGGGGCATCTGATGGGCTTGTTGACGCAAAACCCCGAAGATTGGTTCGCCGCAAAAACCGGCCATGCCGAGATTGACGCGGCGGCAGTGGAGGCGCTGATTGCCGCGCGGGCGCAGGCGCGCGCCGACAAAGATTACGCTGCCGCTGATGCCGCGCGCGACAAGCTAACCGCCATGGGCGTGGTGATTGAAGACACCGCCGATGGGACGATTTGGAAGCTGGCCTAAGCGCCCGTCGCGCTCTATCTTAGCGGCATGATGAACGAGCTATACAATCAACGCATTTTGAAGCTGGCAGCACAGATCCCGCACATCGGCGCGCTCGACAATCCGGCAGCGCAAGCCGATGCGGTGTCGCGTCTTTGTGGCTCTAAAGTGCATGTCGAGTTATCGCTGGCTGATGACGGCACCATCGGCGCTTTCGCGCATCAGGTAGAAGCCTGCGCGCTGGGCCAAGCCTCAAGCTCGGTAATGGCGCGCGAGATTATCGGCTCGACGCCCGACGAGTTGCGCGCCGTCGGGGCCCAAATGCGCGCCATGCTGAAACAAGACGGCACCCCGCCAACCGAGCGCTGGGCCGACCTCGAAGTGCTGGAGCCGGTGCGCGATTACAAAAATCGCCACGCCTCAACGCTGCTGACTTTCGACGCGGTTGAAGATTGTTTGCAGCAATTGGGGGTTTAAAGCCCCAGCACGGTTACTTTCACGGTTTGCGGTTTGCCGACTTCCACCCCTTCCGCATCGCGGATGGATTTTTTAATCGGCAGCAAAAAACTGCGGCGTTCCTTTGACGGAAACATGGAGGTTTGCCATTCGGTCTTGCCGATGCGCGCATTGACTTTCAGCGATTTAAAACCGCGCTGCACATGTTTGGTAAAATGCTGCGCGTGGTCGCTCATGTCGCGCGGCATGGTGATGAACCACCAGTCGGTCTTTTTGCCCGACCAGAGCCACACCTCGCCCTCAAACTCATACTCCAGCGTGTCCATTCAATCATCTTGACGTATCAGCAATTTTATCGCCAGCGGAAAATAGGTGACGATGAAAACCAGTCCGAACACCCACCAATCCGGCGTCAGCACAGGCGGCCAGAATTTGGCGACCAGCAGGCTGAGGATAATCAAAGCGGTTTTCAATAAACCGATATTGATGGTGTCGAGATTGGCGATGCGCGCCTCCATCCAAGCGTTGAAACCCCTGTCGTTCGCTTGCGGCGCGGGCCTCTGCTCGGTTTGTGTCGATGTCATCATTTGCGCCAGCCTGCCGATTTGCACCTGTTTGAGGTGCGCATAGGCAAGCAGAAACAAAAACGCGAAAATCGCCCAATGCGGCGTCAGAATAACCGGCCATACTTTGGCAATCATCAGGGTGAAAGCGATGACACAAACTTTAAGTAACGCGACATCCATCCAGTTCATGCGCGCGATGCGCTTATCAGTCCATTCGGTAAAAGCCATAGGTCTCTCCTTTCTTTTTTTTAACCTGGCTTTACTATAGGTCGAATGATGCGGTCTGTCTTTTCCTTCCTGATTATTTTGCCCGTGCAGGGTTACCGATTGGTTGTCTCGCCAGTGCTTGGGCCGCGCTGCCGTTTCCAGCCAACCTGTTCGGAATATGCGCTGGAGGCGGTGAAGCGACACGGGCCATGGGCCGGCCTATGGCTCAGTTTGAAGCGTGTATCGCACTGTCACCCGATAGAGGCGTTGGGCGCGCGCCACGGTTTTGATCCGGTGCCTGTTGAGATTTGCCGCGCAGCTTGGTATGCACCTTGGAGAATTAAGCCGCAATTGAAAGACGAGACCGCACACAAATGATTACGCTGACCCTGCCAGATGGCGCGACGCGCCAGTTTGACGGCCCCATTGATGGCCATGCTTTTGCTACCAGCATTTCAAAATCGCTGGCCAAGAAAGCATTGGCGTGGAAGGTTAATGGCGAGCTTATCGACCTGGCTATGCCGGTTGATGCCGATGCAGAAGTGGCAGTGGTGACGGCGGCCGATGCCGAGGGCGTCGAGCTTATGCGCCATGATTGCGCGCATGTGCTGGCCGAGGCGGTGCAGGAATTATTCCCCGGCACGCAAGTGACCATCGGCCCGGTTATCGAAGACGGGTTTTATTACGACTTTGCGCGCCAAGCGCCGTTCAGCCTTGATGACCTTGAGGCGATTGAAAAGCGCATGAAAGAAATCGTCGATCGCAACGAAGATATTGTGCGCGAGGAATGGCAGCGCGACGCGGCGGTGGCGCATTTCCGAGACATTGGCGAGGCTTATAAAGCAGAGATTATCGCCGCTATTCCGGCTGACCAGACGATTACGGTTTATCGGCAGGGCGATTGGAAAGACCTGTGTCGTGGGCCGCATTTGCCGTCCACCGGCAAACTCGGAAAAGCTTTTAAACTGACCAAACTGGCCGGCGCATATTGGCGCGGCGACAGCAATAATGAAATGCTGCAGCGCATTTACGGCACGTGTTGGGGTAATGAGAAAGACCTCAAAGCTTATCTGCATATGGTGGAGGAAGCCGAGAAGCGCGACCACCGCAAGCTAGGCCGTGAGATGGATCTCTTCCATTTTCAGGAAGAGGCGCAAGGCAGTGTTTTCTGGCACGCCAAGGGCTACACCATCTGGCAGCAGTTGGAGCAATATATTCGTCGCCGTCTCGGCCAGCACGATTATCAAGAGGTGAAGACGCCGCAATTGCTCGATAAGCGCTTCTGGGAGCAATCGGGGCATTGGGAAAAATTCCGCGAAAACATGTTTGTGGTACCCGATGAGGTGCCGTCAGATGATGAAGGCGCGGCGGTTTCACCCGAGGCCGATTTAATGGCCATCAAGCCGATGAACTGTCCGGCGCATGTCCAGATTTTCAAACAAGGCATTAAATCCTATCGCGACCTGCCCATTCGTATGGCTGAATTTGGCTGCTGTCATCGCAACGAGCCGCATGGCGCGTTGCACGGTCTGATGCGGGTGCGCCAGATGACGCAAGACGACGCGCATATTTTCTGCCGCGAAGACCAGATTATTTCCGAGGCGGTGGATTTTTGCGGGCTGGTGACGCAAGTCTATGAGGATCTCGGTTTTGAGGATGTCTCGGTGGCGCTGGCACTGCGACCGGAAAACCGCGCCGGTGACAATGCGGTTTGGGACCGCGCCGAGCAGGGTTTGCGCGATGCATTGACCGAGGTCGGCCTCGACTGGGAAGAACTGCCGGGCGAGGGGGCGTTTTATGGCCCGAAGATTGAATATCATCTGCGCGACGCGATCGGCCGCACCTGGCAATGCGGCACGCTGCAGCTCGACTTTGTGCTGCCTGAGCGACTGGATGCGTCTTACATAGGCGAGGATGGCAATAAGCACCGACCGGTGATGTTGCACCGCGCCGTGCTAGGCTCGATGGAGCGTTTCCTCGGTATGATGATAGAAAGTTATGCCGGCAAAATGCCGCTTTGGCTGGCCCCCGAGCAAGTGGTGGTCTGCCCGATTACCTCCGATGCTGACGATTTCGCGCATCAAGTGGTCGCCGCTTTGGAGGCGCAGGGTTTGCGCGCGCGCGCTGATACGCGCAATGAAAAAATTAATTATAAAGTGCGCGAACATTCGGTCGCCAAAGTGCCGGTGATTTTGGCGGTCGGTATGCGCGAGGCGGAAGAGAGAACGGTTTCGATGCGCCGCCTCGGCTCGAAAGACCAGAATGTGGTCGGCTTGGAGGACGCCGTGCGCGCCCTAGCTGAGGAGGCAACGCCGCCCGATTTGCGCTCTTAACAGGCGCTCTCAGGCAATCGGATTAATTCCGCGTCAAAACGCAAATTCGATTTCTATGGCCGAATAATCATTTTTCTGCACACCGGTCGCGTTAAGCGCGGCGCGGCTCGTTCCCTGTTTCAGGCGCAAGCCCCAGCTATAGGTCGAGGGCTTCCATTGCACATAATAGTTATGCGACAGCGCCGCATAAGTGCCGTTAAAATCTTCAAACTTCTGCGCTTCAGTGCCGATATCAAACGCCCCATAGCCGAGGGTGAAGCGGTAAATCCATGTCCGCCAGTCGCGCTCGGCGCTGTTAATGCGTTCATATTCGGCCTGTTGCGCGACCCGAAAACGCACCACCGAAATCACATCGCCCAAAGCAAAGGCCGTCCAAAATTCATCTTTTGTCTCGTGCAGGCCCAGCGTCATAGCGGCGCGCTTTTGGCGTTGGATAGTGTCGAACGGCAGCACCGCTTTCAGCAGCCGATAGGTGAAAGGCGGCAGCAGGCCGGTGGCCAGTGCCGGCGTGTCGATGATGAGACCAAGTTGCGCCGTCTCGTCTTGTGCTGCGACATCATATTGCGGCGCGTTGCGACGGCTCCTGGCGGATTTCACCGCCACGCCAAGGCTGTCGCTCAGACCATATTCGACCAACACGGAACGATAGGTCTCGGTGTGTTTGAAATTGGAAATATTTTCTCGCCGCTGCACGGTTTCAATTTCGCTGATGATAATTTTGCCGGTGCCTTTGTCAGGGGCCCATGCTCCGGCGCAAGCCGCCGAGACGTCCGCGCAAAGCAGCATGAAGCATCCATTCAATAGGCGCATTCGGTTTCCCCGTTTATTGTTTTTCAACGCGAATTGACTTTAATCAGGCGCAGCTATATGGCAGGAAGCGCCTCTGAAGGAGAATAACACGGTATGGTCGAAACCCTAGAGTTTTTAAAAAAGCGTCGCTCGGTTTTGGCCCGCAACATGACCGGCCCCGGTCCCGATGCAGAACAGTTGCGCGCGCTTTTGGGTATCGCGGCGCGCGTGCCCGACCATGGCAAGCTGACGCCGTGGCGGTTTGTGGTGCTGCAAGGCGATGACCGCGCCAAGCTGGGGGCCATTGCTCAAAAGGCGCTCGATGATGCCGGTGCTGCTGAGCAGTTCGAGCGCGCCCCGTGTGTGGTGGCGGTTTTGGCGTGCCCGCAAGAGCATCCGAAAATTCCGCGCAGCGAGATGATATTGTCGGCCGGAGCGGCGTGTATGAATTTGCTGACGGCGGCGCAGGCTATGGGTTTTGCGGCGCAATGGCTGACCGGCGCAGCGGCTTATGCGGATGCGGTGTTGCAGGCGCTGGGCGGCGCGCAAGGCGATGAGATTGCCGGTTTCATCTATATCGGCACGACCGATGAAGCACCGAGTGACCGCGCCCGCCCGTCACTCGATGATGTCGTGCGTTTCGGTCTCGAAGAATAAGTAAAATACAATGAACAGTCTGTCCCAAGATATCAAAACATTGCTCAATCTCGCCTGGCCGGTGGTGATTTCGCGCGTCGGCATTCTGACGCTCGGCATCACCGATACGGTGATGGTGGGGCGTTATGCGTCCGAGCATTTGGCCTATCTGGGCATTGGCATGGTGCCGAGCAATATTTTCATTCTGATTATGATTGGCCTGCTGATGGGTACATCAGTGCTGGTCTCAAATCGTTTCGGTGCCAAGCAATATGACAAAACCGGCGACGTGCTATGGCAGGCGCTGCCTTGGGGTTTCGGCATTGGGCTCATCGGCTTTCTGTTTTGCTATTTTGGCGAATTTTGGCTGCTGCTGACCGGACAAGACCCCGAGCTGGCCGCCAAGGGCGGGCGCATTTCGATAATTGCCGGCCTCAGTCTGCCGCTGGCGGCGCTGCATATGACGACGGGGTTTTTCCTCGAGGGCATTCGCAATCCGCGCCCCGGCATGGTGATTATGATTGTCGCCAATATCGTCAATATTTTCGCCAATTATGTGCTGGTTTACGGCCTTTACGGCCTGCCTGAATTGGGAGCAGAAGGTTCTATTTGGGCCACTTTTATTGTGCGCTGCATGCAAGTGGTGGCGATATTCAGCTATGTCTGGTTGTTTATCGATCACGCCAAATACGGTCTTACCAAGCCGAAAATCACTTGGCGCAAAGGCCGCGAATTGCGCCGCATCGGTTACGCTTCGGGCCTTTCCATGGGGCTGGAGAACGGCGCTTTCAACGCGCTGGTGCTGTTTGCCGGTTTCCTCGGAACGGCGGCGGTGGCGGCGCATGTGATTATGATAAATGTGTTCGCGGTATTTTTTATGATGGGGCTGGGCTTTGGCGTGGCCACGGCGGTTAGCGTCGGCAACGCCAATGGCGCGGGCGACTTGCGCTTGGTGTCGCGCTGGGCGTGGTTGGGCTTGAGCGTGCAAAGCGTGGTCATGCTGGTGGCCGGTGCGCTGATGTTTATCACCGCACAGCAAGCGGGCGCGTTTTTCTCCAATGATCCGGCGGTTTTCAATCTGGCGGCGGCGCTGATTGCTTGGGTGTCGATTGCGCTGGTGTTTGATACCGGCCAATCGCTGCTGGCCATGGCGCTGCGCGCGCGCGGCGATAATTGGGCGCCGACTTTCATCCACTTCATCGCCTATGGCGTGGTGATGATACCGCTTGCGTATATAATGATTTTCCCGCTCGGCCGCGGTGCCATGGGGTTAGCCGACGGCGTTATTCTCGGCACGCTGGTGCCGTTTGTGATGGTAATTTGGCGCTATCGCCAGCTTGATAGGCGCGGGCAATTAGTGCCGACCGCGACCGATTGATCAGCCTTCATGCTGGCCGATAATACCGGCCTCCAAATAGCTTTGCCGTGTCTCTTCATCGACACCCAGCTCGGTCAGCACATCCAGTGTGTGTTGACCGATTTCAGGCAACGGGCCTTTCGGGTCGCTGCTCTCATCGCCAAAGCGAATGGGCGAAGCGATGTTTTTATAGCTCGTGCCATCGGCTTTCGGCATATCAACATAAACCCCGGCAGCGTGCATTTGCGGGTCTTCAAAAGCTTGCTCGAAAGTCTGCACGGGCGACCAAATAAGACCGGCTTCGTCGAGTATCGGCGTCCATTCGTCCAGCGTCTTTTTCGAAAACGCTTCATCCATCATGGCGATAAGCGCCACGCCATTGCTGCGACGGTCGCGCAGCGAGCCGAAACGCTCATCCTCAATCAGGTCTTCGCGGCCAATGGCGCGGGCGATATCGGGCCAGTCCGGCTCGTTTGGGCGGCCATTGAGGAACAGCCAGTTTTCATCTTTGGTCATATAATAATTATTGACGGCGACAATCGCCTCCTCGCGCGGGCGCGAGCGGGCAATGCGGCCATAGCGCAGCCAGGTGCCGTAATCGCAGCCGACCGCATAAGCAGCGGAACGCACCAGAGAGCTTTCCACCAATGTGCCTTTTCCGGTGTCGCGTGCTTTAAGCAATGCGGCGAGGATGCCGCTGGCCGTGGCGATGCCGGTAATGTGGTCACCTGCCGCTGTGCGCAAAGGCGCGGGGGCACTGCCCTTGGGTGTCATAATCCAGCCAAAGCCCGATTTGGCGTTAAATGCGGCGGTGTCAAAACCCGGCTTGTCGGCTTCCTCGCCCTCAAGGCCGAAACCGGTGACGCTGGCATAAACCAGCTTCGGATTGATTTTTGACAGCGTGTCGAAATCCAATTTTTGTTCTTTCAGCTGGCCGGGGCGCACATTGGTCAGAAACACATCGGCGTCTGCCACCAGCTTGCGAACAATCTCGCGGCCTTCCTCGGTGCCGGTATTGACGGCGATGGCGCGCTTGCCGCGATTGTCGAGCGCCGAGATTGGATTATCGGGATAATCGTCGGTCATGGCGCTGGCGTAGAATTTGCGCATCGGGCAGCCGCCCAAAGGTTCGATTTTAATCACCTCAGCACCCCAATCGGCCATAATGCCACCGGCCGAGGGGGCCGCAATATAGGTTGCCATTTCAATAATCTTGACGCCTTCAAGCATGGTCAGAACTCCCTTTTGGGGCTAACTTAATGCGACGGGGCTCAAAAAGTAAATGACCGATGATGAGATAAAAAACATGCTGCTGTCGAAAAAGCAGGAACTGGAAGAATTATTGGCCGCTAGCGCTGATGACGCCGCGCCGGTTGAGCTCGACCAGACCCAGCATGGCCGCCTGTCGCGCATGGATGCGCTGCAGCAACAAGCAATGGCGGCGGAAACCCGACGCCGCCGTCAGCGCGCGCTAAGATTGTTGGAAGCCGCGTTGCAACGCCTCGATGAGGGCGAATATGGTTATTGCGTCACCTGCGGCGAAGCCATCGAGGCTGAGCGTTTGGCCCTCGATCCCGGAACGCCGTTTTGCGTCGGTCACGCCCGATAAACATTTTCGAAATGTGGTACGATATGCAAAGCGCATTGCGCCAATCATGGCCGCTTTTTAATTGCCAGCGTGTCGGACGCGCTTTAACACCAGCCCATGAAATATTTCGCATTCATCGGCGCGCATTACCGCTTCCTGCTATTCGGCTTTTTGATGATGGGTCTGTCGAATTTCGGTCAGACTTTTTTTATCGCTCTTTATAGCGCCGAAATTCGCGGCGCTTTTGGGCTGTCCAATGCCGGTTTTGGCGGTTTGTATTCGGCGGCCACTTTGGCCAGTGCTTTTGTCATGGTCTACAGCGGACGCTTTATCGATGGTTGGCCGCTGAGGCGTTTTGTGATGTTTGTGCTGGGCGGCTTGCTGGTCGGCTGCGCGGTTATGGGTCTGTCCGGCCATGTTGTGGGTCTGTTTGTGGCGATATTCATGCTGCGCCATTTCGGGCAAGGGCTGAGCAGTCATACCGCCATGACGACGGCGGGGCGCGCTTTTGACAAAAATCGCGGGCAGGCCGTGTCGCTTGTGCAGCTCGGCTATGCCGGTTTTGAGAGCTTTTTCCCGCTGATGGCGGTGAGCGCGATTGCGCTGCTCGGATGGCAGCAAAGCTGGCTGGTTTATGCTGTGTTTTTAATGCTTGTCGCCATGCCCCTGCAAATAGGGCTGGCGGGTTATGAGCCGCGCCACTACGCGGTTGATGCCGATGCCGCCGCGGAAACCGGCCTGGACCGCGCCAGTATGCTGCGCGACCGGCGGTTTTATATGGTCATGCCGCTTTATCTGGCACCGCCGTTTTTTCTCACCGGTTTGTTTTTCCACCAAGTGCAATTGGCCGATGCGCGCGGTTGGGAAATCGAGGTGCTGGCCGCCGCCTTCACGCTTTACGCGTTTGCCAAAGTTACCATGTCGCTGGCCACCGGCCCATTGGTTGACCGCTTCACGGCGTTGAAGTTACTGCCGCTCAGCGCGTTGCCGCTGCTGTTGGCGTTTTGGTTGCTGCTGCTGCCTGATAATCTGTTCGGTGCGTTGACGCCATTTATTTATATGGGGCTTATCGGCATTAATCTCGGCATGGCCGGGCCGGTATCGGGTGGTCTATGGCCTGAGCTTTTCGGTACCGCCCATCTTGGCGCCATCCGCTCGCTGACATCGCCGATTGTCATTGCCGCCACGGCGGCCGCGCCGGTGCTGTTTGGTGCGGCAATCGATTTCGGCATCGGCTTTGGCGCGCTGGCGATGAGCGGCATGGTCTTTCTCATTGGGTCAGCATTGCTTGCCTTTTCGGTGCCAGCCGATAAACTCTCGCCCTTAAAGAGAGAGCAAAATGAGTAATGAAGATTTGATTCCGGCCGCCACGGTCATGATGCTGCGCGACACCGAGGCTGGCCCGGAAGTCTTTATGGTGGTGCGCCATCACGAGATTGATTTTGCCTCCGGCGCGCTGGTATTCCCCGGCGGCAAAGCCGACAAAGCCGATTTTGATAGCGGCCTGCGCGCTCATTGCGGCGGCGCTGATGCGTTTGCCGATAAGGAATTGGCGTTGCGCGTTGCTTCTATTCGCGAGAGCTTTGAGGAATGCGGCATTTTGCTGGCGCGCGAGAAAGGCGGCACGGATTTCATCAGCGCCGACCATTTGCTGTCGCTCGAGAGCTGGCGCGACCGCTTCAATAATGGCGACGCTACCATGCTGCAATTTGCCGAGGCCGAGGGTCTGGAGTTTGCGGTCGATGCGTTGGGCTTTTTCGCGCATTGGATTACGCCGGAGATGATGCCCAAGCGTTTTGACACTTATTTTTATATGGCGCGCGCGCCGCAAGACCATATCGGCGCTCATGACGGCTCGGAAAGCGTCGACAGCGTTTGGATTACCGCCAAGCAAGCTCTGGCCGATGCCGACGCCAAAAAACGCACGGTGATTTTTCCGACGCGGATGAATATTGAAAAATTCGCGCGCCATGACAGTGTCGATGACGCGTTGGCGCAATGCGGCGAGGTGGTGACGGTGATGCCGTTCGTCGAAAAAGAAGGCGAGAAATCGTTTCTGCGTATTCAAGCCAATGCCGGTTACGGCGACCCGAAAGAAGACATTACGCGCGGGCTTTAAGCCTTTTTTAAGCCCTAATTGGAGATTACGGCACAAATTGCTCGGCGAGAATGCGCTCGTCGAGGCTGTGGTCTTTATCGAATAACATCAGCAGATTATGCGCTTTTGACTGGCGCACACTGACCTCAACCACATTGCGAAACTCGGTATGGTCGGCGACAGCGCTTATCGGGCGTTTATCGGCTTCCAGCGCGGTAAAGGTCACTTTAGCGTTTTCCGGCAGCAGCGCGCCGCGCCAGCGTCGCGGCCGAAACGCCGAGATCGGCGTCAGTGCCAGCAGCTTGGCATCGATTGGCAGAATGGGGCCATGCGCCGACAAATTATAAGCGGTGCTGCCGGCCGGCGTGGCCAGCAGGGCACCATCGCATATCAATTCTTCCATGCGGGTTTTGCCGTCAATGGCGATTTGCAGCTTGGCCGCTTGCGCTTTCATACGCAGCAGCGACACTTCGTTAATCGCCAGCGCTTTATGGGTTTTACCATCGGCGTCTATGGCGGTCATTTCCAGCGGGTGAAGCGGCGTCATTTTGGCTTCGGCGACGCGTTCGGCCAGGCCTTCTTCGTCAAATTTATTCATCAAAAAGCCGACCGAGCCGTGATGCATGCCGAAGATAGGTTTTCCCTCATCCATAAAGCGATGCAGGCTGGCGAGCATCAGCCCATCGCCGCCCAGCGCAATGATAACATCGGCATCCTCAGCCGCCACACCATCATAGCGCGCGCTCAATGCGTCGCGCGCCGCTTCGGCGGCGGCCTCATGGTTGGCGACAAAGGCCAGTTTTTTGCGTTTTGCGTCAGTCACGCTTGTTCACACCATTTATCGGTCTTGCATTGGCGGCGTTCAATGGCCACAGTCGGTTTGTAGCATGTAAGAAGAAGAAAGGAAGATGCAATGCCCCAAACGAAACAAATTCACGGCGCAAAGCTTGTCCCGAACCTTGTCTATTATGATGCTGATGAAGCCATGCGCTGGCTCGAGCAAGCCTTAGGCTTCACCGTTTTGCTGCGCGTTGAAGGCGCGGGCGGACGCATAGACCACGCGCAATTGTTGCGCGATGACATTATGATTATGCTGTCGAGTGTCCGCACCGATGAATTCGGCTCGCATTTCGACACGCCAAAAGCCCAAGGTTTCTCAAGCCAAGGCGCTTATCTGATTGTCGACGATGTGGCGGGCGCCTATGAGCGCGCGCTGGCCGCCGGTGCCGAAGTGCTGATAGCGCTGAGAGCTCAAGATTATGGCGGCGAGGGCTTTACGGTGTGCGATCCCGAAGGGCATATTTGGAGCTTCGTGGATTACAATCCGTGGCGCGCGGCTGAAGAATAGAGCCGAGCAGCAATCAACAGAGATATGGCAGGCGTTATGAGTGAACAGTTTATTTTGAGTATCGATCAGGGCACCACCTCGTCGCGGGCGCTGGCTTTTGATAGAGCCGGCCAGATGCGCGCCGTGGCGCAGAAAGAGTTTCGTCAAATCTTTCCCGATGATGGTTGGGTGGAACACGATGCGTTGGAAATTTGGGACACCACACTGGCTTGCTGCCAATCGGTGTTGAAAGAATTGGGGACGGAGAATTTCGCTGCCATCGCCATCACCAATCAGCGCGAAACCGCCGTCCTGTGGGACCGCGCCACCGGCGCGCCGATTGCCAATGCGATTGTCTGGCAAGACCGGCGCACGGCACAGACCTGCGAAGCGCTCAAACAAGCGGGTCACGAAGCCGACATCACGCAAAAGACCGGCCTGCTGCTCGACCCGTATTTCTCGGCCAGCAAAGTCGGTTGGCTGCTCGACAATACAGACGGTGCCCGCACACGGGCCGAGGCCGGCGCGCTGGCTTTCGGTACCATTGATAGCTGGCTGGTCTGGCAATTGACCGGCGGCGCGGCGCATGTCACCGATGCCAGCAATGCGGCGCGCACCAGCTTGTATAATATTCACGACAATAAATGGGATGACTCGCTGTTGGCACTGTTTGGCGTGCCGGCCGCGTTAATGCCCGAGGTCAAAGACAATGCCGCCGATTTCGGCACGGCCCGCGAAGACGTGCTGGGGGCCGCGCTGCCGATACTCGGCATGGCGGGTGACCAGCAGGCGGCGACCATTGGGCAGGCTTGTTTTATGCCCGGTATGATTAAATCGACCTATGGGACGGGCTGTTTTGTGCTCGCCAATACCGGCGAAAAAGCTGCCGTCTCGGGCAATCGCCTGCTCACCACCATCGGCTATCGCCTTAGCGGGCGCACGACTTACGCGCTGGAAGGCAGTATTTTTATGGCCGGAGCGATTGTGCAGTGGCTGCGCGACGGCCTGCAATTAATCGACAATGCGGCGGAAACCCAAAAGTTGGCTGAGACGGCCAACACTGACAGCCCCGTCACCATGGTGCCGGCTTTTACCGGCCTCGGCGCACCGCATTGGGCACCGCAAGCGCGCGCCGCTATCTTCAACATGACGCGCGACACCACCAAGGCCGATATTGCCCGCGCCGCGCTGGAAAGCGTGTCGCTGCAAACCGCCGACCTGATGCGTGCCATCACCGAGGATATGGCCGCGGCGGGCATGGATGTGCCGCCGCGTCTGCGCGTCGATGGCGGCATGGTGGCCAATGATTGGCTGTGTCAAAATCTGACTGATTTGTGCGATTGCCCGATTGATCGCCCGGCGATTACCGAGACCACGGCTTTGGGCGCGGCCATGTTGGCAATGTTGCAATTGGGATGGTTCGACAGCCTTGAGGCTTTGGGTGAGAACTGGGCGCTGGACGCGCATTATATGCCATCCATGACGGCGGCAAAACGGGCCGAAAAGCAACAGCTTTGGCAATCCGCTCTGGCGCAGGTTTTGGCATAAAGTCTAGGCATAAAGTCTAGGTCGGGGCAGGGCCGATTGGCGCTAACCGCCAATTGACAAAATCGCCCTTTGGCAGCACAGTGATGAAAATATTTTGAGGGAGACCTGTTATGTCAGCAGCAGAAGAAATTAAAAGCGTCAAAGATCAAGTCAGCGCCGAGGAATGGCAGCTGCGCGTGGATTTGGCGGCAACTTATCGTCTGGTCGCCATGTATGGCTGGGACGATATGATTTTCACCCATATTTCGGTGCGCGTGCCGGGGCCCGAGCATCATTTCCTTATCAATCCGTATGGCATGTTGTTTGAAGAAATTACCGCTTCCAGCCTGGTGAAGGTTGACCTTGAGGGCAATATTGTCATGGACAGCCCGTATTTCGTCAATCCGGCCGGTTTCACCATCCACTCCGCCGTGCATATGGCGCGCGAGGATGCGCAATGCGTATTGCACCTGCATACCGATGACGGCGTTGCCGTTTCTGCACAGGCCGATGGCGTGCTGCCATTGTCGCAATTCTCAATGCTGGTGCGCCCGCATCTCGCCTATCACGATTATGAGGGCGTCGCGCTGAACCACGATGAGCGCGAGCGTATTGTTGCTGACATGGGCAACAAACATCTGCTGATGCTGCGCAATCACGGCACGCTGGCCGTTGGCGAAAGCTGCGGTCTGGCGTTTATGGCGATTTACTTCCTTGAGCGCGCCTGCGCGACGCAAGTGCGGGCTTTATCCGCCAAGCCGTATATGCCGTCTCAAGAAGCCATTGAGACGGTGGACGAGCAATCGGAGACGCTGTTCCAGCCGGGCATTGATGCGCTGGCATGGCCGGCCCTGCTGCGCAAGCTTGACCGTATCGACCCGTCGTTCCGCGATTAGTTGGTCAGTCGCTGAGATGCAGAAATTTTTGACCGCCGCTGTGTTGGGGGGCGCTTTGCTCCTGACGCCCGCTTCACCCGTTGTGTCGCCCGCCTTGGCGCACGAGCCGGGCACTTTTGAAAGCCCGACTGTTGAGGCGCGCGTCAAACGCTTCAAGCAAAGCGGCGCTGACATTCAAGCCGTTTTCAAAAAACATATCGGCGCGGGTGATTATGCAGCAATCGAGGCGGCCGCATCGCGCATGGCCGCCTGGGGCCAAGAAATGCCGGATGCGTTTCCTGAAGGTAGCACCAGTGTCGGGGCCGACCCGTCTATCTGGGAAAATTTCAGCGACTTCAAAAACAAATCGGAAGCTTTCGCCAATGCCGCCACGCAGTTGAAAGTGGTCAGCGGTTCACGCGATCCGAAGGCGGTAAAAGCCGCGGCACAGGCTTTGGGCGCGACTTGCAAGAGCTGTCACGAAAGCTATCGCATCAAACATTAATACGATGGCGTGAGCAGCGACAAGCTGAGCGCGCCCCCGACACAGACCACAAGCAGGGCCAGCCCTGCTTGTGTGCGTTTGGGGTCAGGCGTATTGGGGGGCTCGCCTTCACGAGCGTCATTTGCGCCACCGGTCACCATGCGGGTGACCAGCTTCTCGCCAAGCCATAGCCGATGCACCAGCAAGGCCAACACATGCAGGGCCACCAAGGGGATGATCAGAAAATGCAACCACTGGTGCCATGCACCCATCGGGCCTGCCAGTTCCGGCGCCATGCCCGCCACCGTCAGCGGCGCTTCGTAAAGAATATCATCGCCGGTCCACAGCCCGGTCACCGCCATTCCGCCCATCAGCGCCAGCATGGCCAGCACCGCCAATGCGCCGGTCGGGTTATGGCCGGGCTGCAAAGCGGCGCGGCGCGCCATCAGGTTTTTGATATAGGCCCAAATGGTACGCGGCCCGCGCAGGAAGTTTTTGAGCCGCGCCGTCTCATGCCCGACAAAGCCCCAAATCAGGCGGAAGATAACCAACCCGAAAGCGGCGAGACCGAAATATTCATGCGCGTCCGTAGCGCCGCGCTCGCCGCTTATATATGCGCCGACAATGCTGACGACAAAGCCCCAATGGAACAGGCGGGTTGGCAGGTCCCAAACCATCACGCCGCCTCGCCATGGCTGAACAGATTTTCCAGCGCCGCCGCATCGGGCATTTGCGGTTTACCGATAATGACGAAATGCCCCGACGCGTCGCCGTCAAATGCCTGTGTGCTGATGCGCCCGCCCGCCAGATGCAGCACATAAGCGCCGTCATCATCGCGCAGCACACCTTTGGCGCGCAGCGCATGCGGGCGCAGTGTCTCCAGCTTTTTGATAATCTCAGCGCGCGGCAGCGGCGCGATATGCCCGGCCCAGTGCACAAGCCCGTGGTCGATATCGCCTTTCGGGGGTTGGGTAACAGCATCGGCACCCTCATCGGCATTAAGGCCCAGCACCACATCGATCGGCACGCGACCGTGCACGGCTTGCGCCTGCGGCACTTCGGGGCGCAGGGTTTGCAGCTCGGCCGCCAGCGCCGCGAGGTTCTCGGCATCGGATAAATCGGCTTTGGAAATCAGCAGTAAATGCGCCGCCTCAATCTGCTTTCGATAATTATCAGCCAGATGCGGGTCATTGGCGTGCGTCGCATGCGCCGCAGCATCGACCAGCGTGATAATACCGTCGAGACGCAATTGCGGGTCCACCGCCGCGAAACCGGCAATCCGTGACGGCTCGGCGACACCGCTGGCCTCGATAATAATATGGTCGGGCAGAGGGGTTTGCTGCATCACCTCGATGAAGCTGCGCATCAGGTCATCGCCAATCGAACAGCAGACACAGCCATTAGCCAGCGCAATCTGATTGCCGTGTTTGGCAGCGATCAATTCGGCATCGATGTTCAGCGCGCCGAAATCATTGACCAGCGCCGTAATACGTCGCCCATCGGCTTGCGTCAGCAAATGGTTCAGCAGGCTGGTTTTGCCGCTGCCCAGAAAGCCGCTAATAATGCTCAGGGGTATCGGCGCGGGCTTGGTCATCAGTCGCGGCCCTGATTGAGATGCACATGGCCGCCGACCATGGTGCCGATGACGCTGATGTCTTTCAGCTTGAGCGGTTCGACCTCTAACGGGTTATCGCCCAATATGGCGATGTCGGCGCGCTTACCGGCTTCCAGACTGCCGACCTCATTCTCCATTTTCAGCGAATAAGCCGCGCCCATGGTGATGGCGTAAAGCGCCTCTTCGACGCTGATATTCTGTGTGCCATTGCCCAGCACCACGCCGCCTGATGACAGACGATTGACCGCGCACCACGCCGTGAAGAGCGGCGCTAAGGCCGTCACCGGCGCGTCGGAGTGGATGGCCAACGCCACCCCTTCGGCAAGCGCTCCGCCGGCATCGTCAAGACGCGCGGCGCGCTCGGCCCCCATGGTGATATTGATGTGCGCGTCGCCCCAATAATAGAGATGGTTAGAGAACAAATTGACCCCGACGCCCAGAGATTTCATGCGTTTGAAATGCGCGCGCGTCGCCATTTGGCAATGTTGCAGCGTATGGCGGTGGTCGGGCCACGGGTGTTCGCGCAAGGCCTCCTCGATTTTATCGAGCGCCACTTCGGTGCACTCATCGCCATTGGTGTGGACATGCACTTGAATGCCCGCTTTGGTGAAGGCTTTGAGATATTCGGCCAGTCGTTCCGGCTCGATATACCAAAGCCCGTTCGGCGCACCATTATAATAATGCGGCCATTTGAGGCGCGCGCTGAAACCCTGAATGGAACCGTCGGCGACCATTTTCACTATTGAGAAACGCAGCTTGTCGCTATTGCTGGCCTGTAATTCTTGCACACGGGCCACGGCTTCTTCCGGCTCTTTCGAGTTGCCCTGAAAGGCCACGACCAAACGCATGGGAAAATCATCGGCATCCACCGCTTCGCGCATCGGCTTCTCGCTGCCCGCAGGCATTGGGTTGACCAAATCAGTGGCGGTGGTGACGCCGGTTTGGCGCGCCACATTGGCAAAATTGACCAACGTTTCCGGCGAAGAGGCGATGGCCAAAAGATTAATGCCGGTGGTGCGCATGGCCATATAAAAACCCAACTGACCGAGAAATTCACCGGTTGGCTGGCCGTTATCGTCGCGGCGAATGAACTCGCTATTATCCGAGCCTTTCGCATCAGCCGCTTCCATAACAAAATTATTGGCGTTCAGAATATGCAAGCTCGCATGCAGCACAATCACCGCGCAATCAGTGGCGACGCTGTCGAGGTCGGCGGCATTCATCCGCCTGTCGGTGAAATAAATCGGGTCAAAGCCCCAAGCGACAAGCGGCGTGTCTTTGTCTTTGCGTGTCGCCTGAATTTCTTTCAGCTTCGCCACCACCTCATCAATGCTTTTCAGGCCCGGCCAAACCGTGCCGTCCGGCCCCTCGCGGTCGTAATAACCGACATAATGATAATCCCAAAACATGCCTTCCATCATATGGCTATGCCCTTCGATGAAACCGGGCAGCAGCGTGCGTAGCGCGAAATCCGTATTTATATCCAGCGGCCCCCAAGCGGCCTGCCAACTGTCAATATCGTCGGCCGTGCCGACCCCCAATATATGCCCGTCGCGCACAGCGATATGTGTTGCGTGCGGCAGATGCGGGTTCATGGTGCAGATACTCTTCGCTTGATAGATAACACTCACGCCGTATTTTCCCCAATTGGCCCCAAGTTAAGCGGCAGCCTAGCATTGCTTTGCGGCCTGTCATAGTCCACACTCCGGCCAAACTTGAGATGACTCTTGGGAGAGAAAAATGAAGCTATTTGGTGCGCCCTTGTCGCCATTTGTCCGCAAAGCCGTTGTCGTGGCCGCTGAAAAAGGGCTCGAATATGAATATGACCCGCGCCCCAGCCCGCTTGGCTGGCCCGAGGGTTTTGAGGCTATCAATCCTCTGAAACGCATTCCGGCTCTGCTGCCCGACCCCGAGAATACCGATTTTGCGATTAATGACAGTTCGGCCATTTGCGCCTATTTCGAAAAGCTGCAACCGGAGCCGGCGCTGTATCCGAGCGAGGCGGAGGCCTATGGCCGCGCTTTGTGGATTGAAGAAGTGGCCGATAGCGATTTGGCCGGTCGGGTTGGCATGGGGGTTTTTCGTCCGGTGTTTTTCAGTCTCGCCAGCGGTAAGCCGGCTGATATTGAAACCGCGATGCAAGGTTTTGAGGTGCTGGGCGAGGTCCTGCTGCCTTATCTGGAAAACCAACTCGGGGATAATGAATGGTTCGCCGGTGGCATGTTCTCCATCGCCGATATTTCGCTGATGTCCCAGATTATGAACCTCGATCTGGTCGGTTTCGGTCTGCCGAAAGACCGTTTTCCTGCTTTGCGGGCGCATTTTGAGCGCTGCATTGCGCGCCCCAGCATCGCGCCATGCATCGAGCAGAATAATATGTTTATTGAGAAAGCCGGCTTTACGATTGAACGTGTAACCGGTTAGCCGTTTGGGTGTTTCGCGCATTATAGGCTAAACTTTTATTCTCGAGCATCGATATGAAGGAGAGGCATTATGTTGCGTTACTCTTCCGTGCTGCGCTCAACTGCTGTTAGGCATCGGTAAATCAGTTTTAATAAACCGCCACCCGCCGTCCGACCAAGGCCGCGGCCCAAAAAACTCCTGCCAAGAGAGCCAAGAAATGATTACCGAAATCGGCGCATTCATGCATAAAGGCGAGGGCATGCAGCTGATGAACGAGCTGCGTGATGATGATGAGATTCTCGGCATTTATGTCGAGGCGGGCCGCACCGAAGACCTATTCGCGTTTCGCGAGTTCGGCTCGGCTTCGGAAAACGATATCTTCACCATTTTGGTGGAGGCGCGTCAGGCTGATAAAATCTTTGATTTGATTTGCTCAAAAATCGGCTTCGATCGACCCCAGCGCGGCATGGTTTTCCAAATGCCGCTGCATAAGCAGCCTAAATAAGCGGCGCTTCGGTGCGCGTATTTAAGACTGGTTTCCTGCCGCTTTGACCTATATCTCACCCCATACAAGGGTTGTTTGTGGCGGGTGATATGAACGAAATTGAAACCGATTATCTGATTGTCGGCAGTGGTGCCATGGGCATGGCGTTTGCCGATACGTTGCTGAGCGAAAGCGATGCCGATATGGTGATGGTTGACCGCCACGCCAAACCCGGCGGGCATTGGAACGTTGCCTATCCGTTTGTGCGTTTGCACCAGCCATCGTCTTTTTTCGGTGTCGCCTCGCGCGAACTGAGCCGCTTTGAAAAGGACCAAGTGGGTTTCAATAAAGGGCTTTACGACCTCGCCTCGGGGGCTGAGGTCAATTCCTATTTCGACGATGTGATGCAGCAGACATTGCTGCCGAGCGGGCGCGTGCGCTATTTTCCAATGTGCAATTATGAAGGCGAGGGGGTTTTCACCTCCATGACCGGCGGCCAGCAGACGCGCGTCAAATACAACAAGCTGGTCGATGCGACGCTTTACACGGTGGACGTGCCGGTCGAGCACACACCCGCTTTCACCATTGCCGAAGGCGTCAATTTCATGCCGCTCAACAACCTGCCGACACTAACCCAAGCGCCCAAAGGCTATGTGGTTATAGGCGCCGGCAAGACGGGCATGGATGCTTGTTTGTGGCTACTGCAAACTGGCGTTGACCCCGACGCCATTCGATGGATTATGCCGCGCGATGCATGGATGCTGCCGCGCGAAAATGCGCAAAACAGCATGGAGTTTTTCAACACCACTTTCGGCAATCAGGCCAATCAGTTTGAGGCGCTGGCTGAGGCTAAAGATATTGACGATATGTATGCGCGGCTTGAAAAAGCCGGTTGTGTTGTGCGCTTTGATGAGAGCGTGCGCCCGACCATGTTCCATGCCGCCACCGTTTCACGCCCCGAGCTTGAGGCGTTGCGTCAAATCAAAAACGTTATTCGCATGGGCCGCGTGCAGGCCTTGGAGGCGGATAAGATTATTCTCGATGAGGGCGAATTGGAAACCGGCCCAAGCATTGTGCATGTCGATTGTTCGGCCAGCCTGTCGCGCTCGATGCAGCGCATGTCGCCCAAGCCGATATTTGACGGCAATCGCATCACGCCGCAAACCGTGCGCAGCTTCATGCCGGTGTTTAGCGGTTCGGTGATTGCCTATATCGATACGCATTATGACGATGAGGCGGAAAAAAACCGGCTGTGCAGTATCGTACCGCTGCCCAATAAAGCCGAGGATTTTGTGCCGATGACGCTGGCGGCGATGATGAACCAGTTCAATTGGTCGCAAGATAAAACTTTGCGCAAATGGGTGCAGGGCAATCGGCTGGACGGCTTTACCAAGCTGACCAAGAATGTTGACCCGGATGACCAAGAAAAAATGGCAATTCTGATGCGCATGCGCGACAATGCGCCCAAAGCGGTCGGCAATCTGATGAAGCTGGCTGAGACGATTTAGAAAATCCGGCTTGCCCTCCGGCGAAGTCGGCAAAAACAGGAGCCCGTCATGGCCGAATTCCAAACCGATAAAAACGATATCACCCATACGCGACTGGTCGAGGCCGGCAATAGCGCCAGCGATTTTGCACTCGGCGATGGCGAGGTGCTGGCCAAGGTGGAGCGGTTTTCTTTCACCGCCAATAATGTGACTTATGGCGCGGTGGGCGAGCAAATCGGCTATTGGCAATTCTTTCCGCCCAGCCTGGCCGAGGACGAGACGGGCGACTGGGGCATTGTGCCGGTTTGGGGTTTTGCCGAAATCGTTGCCAGCAACAATCCCGATATCGCGGTCGGCGAGCGTTGCTATGGCTATTACCCGTTGGCCGATTATTTGAAAATGCTGCCCATCCGCGTGTCTGAAACGCGTTTTGTCGATGGTGCCGCGCACCGCGCCGAACTGCCCGCCGTCTATAATAGTTACGACCGTCTGGGCGCCGATAGCGGCAATGCCGCCCATGATAATTTGCGCGCGCTTTTGAACCCGCTTTACGGCACCTCCTTCTGCCTGTGCGACGCGCTGGAGGAAGAGGGTTATCGCGATGCCGAGCAAGTGGTCATTCTCTCGGCCTCATCTAAAACCGCTATCGGTCTGGCTTTCGGTCTGTCGCAAATTGACGGCGCGCGCCCGGCAATTGTCGGGCTTACCTCGCCGGGCAATGTCGGCTTTGTCGAGAAGACCGGCAGCTATGACACGGTGCTAGGTTATGACGCGCTGGACAAGCTGGCCAACAAACCCTCCGTGCTGGTTGATATGTCGGGCAATCGCACCGTGTTGGGCGCGGTGCATGGCGCGCTGGGCGACAATATGATTTGGTGTCACAATGTCGGCCTTACCCATTGGGACGATAGCGAGACCCGCAAAAACCCGGCGGCGGCGCAGTTGATCAGCGAGCGCAGCGCCATGTTCTTTGCGCCCGGCCATATTGCGCGGCGCTCTAAAGAGTGGGGGGCGCTGGACTTTAACGCCAAAGTCGCGGGCTTTCTGGCCGATGGCATGGCCCATGCGAAAAACTGGATTGACGTGCACGAGACCAAAGGGCTGGCGCAATTCGACGCGGTTTATGCGCGCGTGGTGAAGGGCGATTTGCGCGCCGAAGAAGGCATTATTGTCACCCCCTAGCGCCGCCGTTAACCGCTTGCAAAGGCGAAACAGGCAAGTTAGATAAAGGCCGATGCCGGTATAGCTCAGTTGGTAGAGCATCTGATTTGTAATCAGAGGGTCGGGAGTTCAAGTCTCTCTGCCGGCACCATTTTCCCCCTCATCCCCCCATCCCCCTCACCCCCCATCTCCCATCTAATTGACAATTGAGGTGGCGTGGTTACCATTCTCGTCTCATATGATGCAGAGGTTCTAAAGAGGCGCTGCAGAAGTGCTGAGGTGACACGAAAATGAGCGATATTCGGATAATTTCTTATCTCCCCAATCCGCGGGTTTACAAAGCGACGATTGTGGCGCGGTTTTCCGGTGCCGAGATCGAGGTGCTGGGCAGCGCCCCTCCCGAGATGGCCGATTGGCTGTGGGATTATGATGCGGTGAAAATGACCGAAGCCGAAAAAGCCCACCACGCCGATGCGCGCCGCATCGCCAGCACCGGTTTTTCCGGCGAGCTGTACAAGACCGACGGCTTTTTGGCGGCCAATCCGTTCGGCGATATCCCCGCCGCTTTTGCCGAAGACGGCACACTGGGGGTGTTTGAATCGAACTCGATTATGCGGCTGGCGGCGTTGACCGGCCCCAACGCCCCGGCGCTTTACGGCGACCGTCCGGCGCAGCGCGCGCGCATTGACGGCTTCCTCGACAAGACGCTGCTTTTTGCCAACACCATCCAGTCTTATATTTTGGCGGGCGAGGGCCTCGATGCGGCGTTGCACGGCGCTATGGCCAAGGCTTTTGAGGGTTATTGCAAATCTTGCGAGGCGGCTTTGGGCAATGGCGATTTTCTGGCCGGCGATGCGTTGAGCTTGGCCGATGTGGTGCTGGTATGCGAGTTGGCGCTATTGGGCAATGAAGGCCGCATGGCCGAAGAGCTGGCGAAGAAAGGCCTGCCGCCCATTCTGCCCGGCTTGCGCGCCTATCCCAAACTCTTTGCCCATGTGCAGGGGCTTTATGCGCGCGCAGAATTTGCCGCCGACCTGGCCAATTATGGCCGCTTTGTTTTAGACGCCGCTTAGCAATAACAATTTATTTGGGCTGCCCATCCCCGCCTCATTGTGACTATCGTTTGATATTGTCAGATGAGGAGAAGTGCTATGGCATCGATTGACGTCAAGAGTTTTGCCACCGATAGCGAGGTGAACGAACCGAATAACGCCCGCGTTGAAGCGGTTAATGTTAACGGGCAGCGGATTATGCGTTTGACCTTGCAGCCGGGCTGGCGTTGGTCGGAAGACATTAAGCCGACGGTTGGCACGGATAGCTGTCAAGCCACTCACCTAGGCATTGTGATAAAGGGCACAATCGCGGCCAGCCATGATGACGGCACGGAAGTTACCTATGGCGCAGGCGACGCCTATTTCGTCGCGCCGGGCCATGATAGCTGGGTGGTCGGTGACGAAGAAGCCTTGGTATATGAATTCCACGGCGCGTGGGGCGATAAAAGCACCCGCTAACCCAAAGGGGTAGCCCGGTGCGCCTTTTGCAAGCGAGGAGGCCTTGCGTAGTAAGGCCGCCGAGACGGGATAAAAGCGCTTAGCGAGCGAAGTGAGGTCTAGCGCGCTATCGCCCTAGCGAAGGCGCGCGTTGCACCCCTCACAAAATCCCAACAAAAACGGGCGCATGAAAAACCACGCGCCCGTTATCATTCGCCTCTTAGCGCCTTTATCGGCTTAAGCGGTTTCGCCGTCCCATTTGGCGGCGACAAACAGGTAAACCGACAATGCGGCGTGGGCCAGCATGGCGATTGGGCCGAGCACCTGCCAAGTCGGCGGTGTCATCGCTTGACCGGCGGTCAAACCATTGCTTTCCATAAACGCTTTCATCATCGGCGCATTGCCTTCAGCAGCCATGGTGCTCAATGTGCTGGCAAAACCAAGAAATGCGCCTTGGCTGGCGGTTAATAGGGTGAAAGTGTTGAAGATAAAAAATACAGCAATCGCCGCAGAAATGCTGCGGAACCACATGGGTTGGTGGCGCACCAGATAGGCGATAATGATAATCACCAAGCTTAGCACGCCATAGCCGATATTATACAGCCCGTAAGCCTGACGGCTCTCAACGGCTACACTCATAAGTTCTATTTCCGTCATAAGTTCCCCCTCCTATTGGGATAAAAACACCCCACAATCTCAGTCGGCGCGGCTCAACCCAAAAAAACTGTTTTTATCATTGCAACCGATTATGTGATGTGTTCTCATTTTGGTATTGGGGGAGTCTGAAATGCGTACCGATTCAGACAGCGTAAAAAAAGTTCTGGCGGTCGACCAAATCGCCGAAGGGCTGGTTTTTGACAAACGCCCAAGCAATCAAGAACTCATCCTCGGTCATATTCTATTGTGCCATGAAGAGGGCCGCATGGTTGTGCCGCGCGAGCTTATTAATATTATCGGCTGCAGTCCAGAAACCCTGCGCCTGATGCTGCGGAAAGCGGAAAAAGGTGGTTTTGTGGTGACGACGGGGCGGCCCGATTATGAAATCCGGCCCAGTCAAAAATTGCTTTGGCTGGTATTTCAAGTCAGTCAGGAATGGCGGGTGCGCAATCAGCGTCGCCTGCTGCCCTATTCGCCGACCATTCGTGATGTCTATCGGATCACGCAGTCCTTCGATATTTATACCCGCGTGAACAATCTGATGCCGTTTGTGCTGAAGAGCCCGGTGAAGCGCGGCATTACATTTTTTGTCCTCGATAGGGAGAAATTTGGCGGGGTGGAGCTGACCCAGTTGCGCCACAATTTCCCAATCGATCATGAAAGCCTGCGCCAGTTCATCAATTCGATGATTGAGACGCGGCAATTTGAAAAATATCGCAAGGGCAAGAAGGCTTACATCCGACCGACACAGGCCTTGACGCAACAGCTCAATACAATTGTCGATGAGGTGTGCGCCGGGCTGGCGTCGCATAAATCCACTTTCACTGTGTATAGCGATTTCATCGATAATGTGCTGTCGGATAAAGCCGTGCGTCATGTCGCCGAGTAGCGTGCCGATTTTGCATTTTTTTTGAGTAAGTAAGCGCTCTTTGCTTCAATCTTTACTTCAATTCGGGGCGTTTTTCCTGCTAGTGTTCGGAGCTGTTTCCCATGGGAGGCTTAAGGTGGTTGCCTTATAGCGGGGGACTTGTTTTAGGAGGCGGCGTTTAGGAGGCCGCGTTTAAGGGGCCGTGCGCGGCGTGTCGCCGTCAATCGGTTGACGCGGAAAATAGGGAATTTTATGGCAGAGTTTTTTCAACTGCTGGTTATCGGTTTGTCGCAAGGCTGTGTTTACGGCCTCATCGCCATGGGTTTTGTGATGATTTACAAGGCGACTGAAATGGTCAATTTCGCGCAGGGCGATATTATGATGCTCGGCTCGTTTGTTGCCTTCACCATCATCGTCACTTGGGGTTTCAATTTCTGGCTCGGCTTGCTGCTCGCCATGGGCGTGATGGCTGTGTTCGGCTTTCTGGTCGATGCGGTGGTGGTGCGCCGTATTATCGGCCAGCCGCAATTCTCCATCGTCATTCTTACCATCAGCCTTGGCTTCATCTTTCGCGCGGTTGCCGGCATGATTTGGGGGCAAGCGCCGTTGAGCCTCGACACGCCGTTTGTCGGCACCTCGAATTTCGGCGGGGCGGTTATCGGCCATGACCGTCTGGCGATTATGGGCGGCACAGTGGCTGTGGTGTCGCTGTTATTTCTGTTTTTGCGCTATAGCCGCTGGGGCATTGCTATGCAGGCGGCGTCGCAAAACCAGTTGGCGGCGTTTTATGTCGGCATTCCGGTCAAGCTGGTTTACTCCGGCGTTTGGGGGCTGGCCGCAGCGATTAGCTGCGTCGCCGGTGTGCTGCTCGCGCCCATCACCCTCATCGGGCCGCTCAATGGATTTCTCGGCATTAAAGCTTTCGCCGCTGCGGTGATTGGCGGCTTCGGCTCACTGCCCGGGGCGCTGATTGGCGGGTTGATTATCGGCATTGCCGAACCGTTCGCCGCCGCCTATTTGCCCGAGGTGAAAAACATTATCGGTTATCTGATTATGTTTGCCGTGCTGATGTTGCGCCCCGAAGGCTTGTTCGCCACCATCTACCAGAAGAAGGTGTAAAGCCGATGCGCGTATTGTTCAAAACCGATTACAATCAGGATATCAAATTCGCCAAACATAGCGGCTATGTGTTCTGGTATGGGCTGCTTTTGGCCGGGGTATTTCTGGCACCGATGGCGCTCGACACTTATTGGATAAACGAGCTGACGCGCGTGTTGATATACGCGCTTGCCGGTCTCGGCTTGATGGTGGTCACCGGCTTTACCGGTCAGGTATCGCTGGGTCACGCCGCCTTTATGGCCATTGGCGCTTACACGCATGCATTTTTGCTGACGCAGGGTGTGCCGTTTTTCGTCTCGCTGCCGATTGCGGCGCTGACCTCCGGCGTGGTCGGATTGCTGATTGCCATTCCGGCCAGCCGCATGACTGGCCTTTATCTCACCATTGCCTCTCTGGCTTTCGCCATTGTGGTTGAGGATGTGGTCATCCATTGGGAGGGTGTCACCGGTGGCAATCGCGGCATGGCGGTCGACCCGCCAATGCTGTTCGGATATGAGATTTTTGAAGCGTGGGAATATTATTACATCGTCCTAGTGCTGCTGATTATGTCGATCATCTTGGTGCTCAATGTGCTGCGCTCACCGCTGGGCCGCTCTATGTTGGCAGTGCGCGATAGCGAGATTTCAGCCGAAAGCCTGGGCATTCGCGTGGCGCACACAAAAGTGCTGGCATTTTTGATTTCTGCCGCGCTGACCGGTCTGGCCGGTGGTTTGTTCGCGCATTTCATCCAGTTTTTGTCGCCCGAGACATTCGGCATTTTATTGTCGATACAATTACTTTTGATGATTGTTGTCGGCGGCCTCGGCACGGTGCATGGGGCGATTTACGGGGCCGTCCTTATCGGCTTTTTGGAGGCGACGATTTCCATCATGAAAGACTGGCTGCCGCCCGCCATTGGCAACCAGCCGGGCCTCGAACCGGGGCTTTTCGGTGTCATTCTGGTGTTGTTCATTATTTTCGAGCCGGAAGGTGTGTATGGCCGCTGGCTCAAATTCCGCACTTTCCTCGAGAATTTCCCGTTTTATCGGCGCAATACGTTTAAGCGTCAGCGCAGCTATCTGAAGACGGAGCGCATGCGATGAGTTTCTTTGAGATAGAAAATCTGAGCCTCAGCTTTGGCGGCGTGAAGGCGGTGGATGGTGTCAATTTTGCCATGGAGAAAGGCGAAGTGTTCACCATTGTCGGGCCGAACGGTGCCGGCAAATCGACCATTTTCAATATGATTTCGTCATTCTATGCGCCGGATGAAGGCCATATCCGCTTCAAAGGCGAGGACATTACCGAGGCGCGCGCCGACGCTATTGCGCGCATCGGCATCGCCCGCACTTTCCAGAATATCGAATTATTCGAGCATTCGACCCTGTTGCAAAACCTGCTGATTGGCCGCGAGATTCACAATCGCGTGCCGGTGTTGCGGCAGTTGATTTTCGACCCCGGCGTACGTCGCGCCGAGCTGGAGCATCGCCGCAAGGTCGAGGATGTTATCGATTTCCTCGAGCTGGCGCATTACCGCGACGAGCGCATCGCCAATCTGCCTTACGGGGTGCGCAAAAAGATTGAGCTTGGCCGCGCCCTGTGCGTCGAGCCTGAATTGCTGTTGCTCGACGAACCGGCCTCCGGCCTCAATCCCGAAGAGACTGAGGATATGGGTTTTTGGATCGACGATATCAAAAATGATCTCGGCATTAGCGTGTTGATGATCGAGCACGATATGAGCTTGGTCAATGAAGTGTCGGACCGCGTTTTGGCGCTCAATAATGGCTGCGTTATCGCCGAGGGCAGCGCGCAGGAAGTGCAAAATCATCCCGATGTTGTGGCGGCCTATCTGGGGGGTGCGGCATGAGTAATCAAGTTCTCGAAGTGCGCAATCTGGAGACTTTTTACGGGCCGGTCATGGCTATTCGCGGCGTCAGTCTCGACGTCGAGGAGGGCAAAATTGTCGCCGTATTGGGTTCTAACGGAGCCGGTAAGACGACGGTTTTGAAAACCATTTCAGGCGCCATGGAGCCGCAAAAAGGCAGCATTCATTTTCACGGCGAAGACATTGCCGGCATGGAGCCGGACCGCGTGGCCAATAAAGGCATCGGCCATGTGCCGGAAGGGCGCGAGGTGTTTCCGTTCCTATCGGTGCAAGAAAACCTGGAAATGGGGGCGTTCCGCCGCAGCGATCGCGACGGCGTCGAGCAGGACCTTGAGACCGTGTTCGACTATTTCCCCATTCTGCGCGAGCGCGCGAAAAACGAAGCCGCTTATCTGTCGGGCGGGCAGCAGCAAATGTTGGCCATTGGCCGCGCGCTGATGATGCGCCCGCGCATGATGCTGTTGGACGAGCCGTCGCTTGGCCTGTCGCCAAAACTGGTTGGCGAAATTTTCGAGATTATCAAACGCCTCAATAAAGAGCAGGGCATGACCATTTTGCTGGTCGAGCAAAACGCCCATATGGCGCTGCAACTGGCTGATTTCGGTTACGTGCTGGAGGTCGGCCGCGTGGTGATGGAGGGCGACCGCCAACGGCTGTTCGAAAGTCGCGATATTCAGGAATTTTATCTCGGGAAAAAAGAGGAAAGCGCCCGTGGCAAGCGGCGTTGGAAACAGCGCAAGACATGGCGCTAGGTGTTGGGCGTTAGGTGTTGGGCGCTAGGTGTTAGGCGTTAAGTGTTGGGCGTTAAGGTTTAGGCGTGAGGCGCTAAAGGGCGTTAAGACAAGGGATGATAAAAGCATGAGCGATGTGAACGAACCCCTGACAGTGGTTGAAGGTTGCGAAAACCTGCCGCAATTATTCCGTAAACGCTGCACTGAGCTGGGCGATCGTCTGGCCATGCGCGAAAAAGAATTCGGCATTTGGCATAAATTCAGTTGGACCGATTATTATGAACGCGCGCGCGAAATTGGCGCCGCGTTGATGGCCATGGGGTTGGCGCCCGGTGATGTGGTGTCGATTATCGCCGAAAACCGCAAGGAATGGCTGTTTTTTGATATGGCGGTTATGTGCAGCGGCGGCGTCACCAATGGCGTTTACACCACCGATGCGCCGACGCAGGTCGAGCATATTTGCATCGATAGCGCGACCAAATTTCTGGTCGTCGAAGACGAAGAGCAGCTGGATAAATATCTCGAAGTGCGCGACGCGCTGCCGATGGTCGAGAAAGTCATTGTGCTGGAAGATGAAGGGCTGAAAAGTTTTAGCGACGAAAAAGTTACTTTCATCGAGGATATTTATCGTTTGGGGCGCGCCAATCTGGACAAATTCGCGGCCGAATGGGATGCCCGCATCGACGCGGTGAAGCCCGAAGATACGGCGCTTTTGGTCTATACTTCCGGCACGACGGGGGCTCCCAAAGGCGCGATGATTTCGCACGCCAATGTTCTGTTTCAAGCCAAAAATGCCGGTGGCTGGATTGGCGATTGCTATGACGAAGAAATCATGTCGATCCTGCCGCTCTGCCATATTGCTGAGCGCACTTTCTCGGTCTTTTTGGCGTTACACTATCGCTGGGTGGTGAATTTTGTCGAAGCACCCGACACCAGTTTTGAGAACACGATGGAAGTGTCGCCGACGGTGTTTTTCGGCGTGCCGCGCATGTGGGAAAAAATGTATTCCGGCGTGATTATCAAAATCAAAGAAGCCATTTGGCTCGGCCGCGTCTCTTATGAATGGGCGGTCAGGGTCGGCGAGCGTTATGAAGAGGTGCGCGAGGCGGGCAATGCTCCATCGCCGCTCTTGCGCGCGCAGCGCTGGCTGGCTGAGAAGCTGGTATTTCATAATCTGAAAGTCATGCTGGGTCTCGACCGCGCGCGGATTATGTTCACCGGTGCCGCGCCGGTTTCGCCCGACCTTATTCGCTGGTACCGCGCCATCGGCCTCGATTTATACGAGCTTTACGGGCAGACCGAATGTTCGGGCATTACCTCGTCCAACCGCGATGGTGCCAATCGGCTTGGCTCCATCGGCCAAGCGGTGCCGCATATTGAAATGAAGATTGCCGAGGATGGCGAAATTCTTTATCGCGGCCCGCATATTTTCAAAGGTTATCTCAACCAGCCGCAAAAAACCGCTGAGACGGTGATCGATGGCTGGCTGCATTCGGGCGATGTCGGCTCGGTGGATAATGAGGGTTATTATAAAATCACCGACCGCAAAAAAGACATCATCATCACGGCGGGGGGCAAAAACATCACCCCGAGTGAGATTGAAAACCAGTTGAAATTCTCGCCTTATATTTCCGATGCGGTGATTATTGGCGATAAGCGCAAATTCCTCACCTGTCTGGTGATGATTGACCACGAAAATGTGCTGCAATACGCGCAAGACCTAAATGTGCCGTTTACCGATTATGCCAGCCTGTGCGCGCGCGAGGAGGTCATTAGCCTGATCAATCAGGAAGTCGAAAAAGTGAACCAGAACTTTGCGCGGGTTGAAACCGTCAAGAAGTTCACCATAATCGACAAGGAATTGACCGCCGATGATGAGGAATTGACGGCGACGATGAAATTGAAACGGTCGAAAGTGGCCGAGACTTATAAAGGGCTAATCGACGCCATGTATGCATAATGCATGCACGGCTAGCGGAGGAAAATATGGCACTTGGAAAACTTTTCACAACATTGGCCCTGATGGGCGCGCTTAGCCTGTCACCGGCTTTGGCCGAGCGTGGCGTCACCGATGATGAAATTATTATCGGCTCGCATTCGGCGCTGTCCGGCCCGGCGGCGATTTGGGGGGTTTCGTCAATCAATACGGCGCGGCTGATGTTTGATGAGGTCAATGCCAAGGGCGGCATTCATGGTCGCAAGATTAAATTCATCGTTGAGGACCACCAATATCAGGTGCCGCTGGCGGTGAAAGCGGTCAATAAGCTGATTAACCGCGACAAAGTTTTTGCCATCCATATGGCGCTCGGCACGCCGCATAATAATGCCGTGATGCGCCGCGTTTTGTCGGCGGGCATCCCCAATCTGTTTCCGCTTACCGGCGCGATTTCAATGACCGAGCCGTTCCACAAGCTGAAGTTTCAGGCGCTCTCGACCTATAATCAGCAAACCCGCGCCGCCATTCGTTATTTCCATAAAAACAAAGGCCATGAGCGGATTTGCGCGTTTTATCAGGACACCGATTACGGTCAGGAAATCAAAGACGCTATCGACCAAGAGATTGCCGCTTTGGGTCTGACATTGGTGGCCGAGACCAAACACAAATCCACCGAAACCGAATTTGTCGGGGCTATGACATCTTTGAAAAACGCCAATTGCGATCTGATTGTTTTCGGCACGATTATTCAAGACACCATCATCGCTTATGCGACGGCGCGCAAGCTCGGCATCACGGCAGACATTGTCGGCTCGCAAGCCTCTAATGACAATGTGGTGGCGGCGGCCAAAGGCGGCGCGACCGAGGGCTATTTCGTCGCCGGTGCAACCCGCGCCATGTATGAAGACACGGCGACACCAGCGCAAATGGAATTCATGAAAAAATACAAAGCCCGCTATGGCGAGTTTCCGGGCGTTGGCACGCTTTATTCGTATCTGCCGACCAAGGTTCTCATCGAAGCGCTGGAAAAAGCCGGCCGCGACCTGACTGTCGATAAGCTGGTGGCGGCGCTTGAAACGGTGAAAGATTATGATGACGGTCTGGGCACACCGCTGCATACATTCACCGAGACCGACCATTCGGGCAGTGACGGCGTTAATCTCGATATAGTGCGCGACGGCAGGCTGCGTCCGGTCGCCGACCGCATCGACCTGCAGTAAGCGGTAAAAGTGCGATCAACTTTTTTATCCATCTTATCCTCCCAAATCAGGTTTTTATAAACCCTGCTGTGGTGCTTGCCTTATTTCAATTCGCTCTCTTGATGGCGGAGACGTGCGCGGCCAGCGCCTCGGCGGTTTTGGTATAGCTGGGCACGACCCAGCTATCATCCCAGAACCAGACATAAAAGCCGCGATCCACCTCAAATTGCGTTACTTTCGTGCCGCCCTCAACCGGCTGTAGCGGCCATTGATGGTCAAAAGTCAGAACACCGGCCATGCCGCCTTTCTGCCGCAGTTGTTTGTTCTCGACCACGGCCAGCACTTTATTGGTCACTTCGTAAAGCTTGCCGTTCGGGTCTTTAAACGTGTTCACCACCTGGCCATCCGCATAAGCGCCTTCGGCTTTCACAAACACCGGATTCCACTCGCCATAATCGACCGTATCCATCAGTACCGCCCAGATTGCCTCGGGCGGGGCGGCGATGACGCGCTCAACACGATAAGTCTTTTTTGAAAAAACAGCAGCGGCGGCGATGATGAGCAGCAATGCCGGCAGTCCGAATTTTATATAAGTCCACATTCCAGCCCCCCTGTCGTTTATTCGAGCGGTCGCGGCAGCAAGCCGGTTTGGCTCGAGGCGGCCAGCAGAGTTCCGTCTTCGGCGAACAAATGCATATTGCCCTGCGCAGCGCCGCGCGTAAAGCTCGACATGTGCGTCACCGCCAATACCCATTCGGTCGGTCTGGTGTTTATCAGCCGGAAACTATTATCGAGGCTGGTGCCGCGCCGTGTGCGCTCGTGCGCGCCGAGAAAGAAGTCCGACACTAATGACAGATAAGCAGCGTCAATAGGCGGCGCAAAATCGGCGCGTATCCACATATGCTCAATGCCCGCCGTGGCATCCTCAAAAGCGGTTTTGCGCTCAAACTGGCCGATGAGGTTTTCTTTGGTGGCGTATAAATCCGGCGCTTTTTCGGGGCAGTCATTAGGCCGGGCAACTTTGGGCATGGTGACGAAAGCGCGGTCGGCTTCGTCGCCGCGCTGACCCAAGGCGGCTAGGGTCCGGTGTAGCACCACATCGGCGCGCCGCATGGTCACCATGGCTTGCACCACATTGCGTCCGCCGCCAACCGTTTCGATTTCAAGCGCCATATCGTCGCCCAGCAGGGCAGGATTAAGAAATTGAATGGTCGCCCATAAAAGCGGCTTGTCGAAAAACCGCTGCACCGCATCAATATGCGTTGCCATGCTGACCCCGCCCATCAAAAACTGACCTTGGCTGGGGCCGACACATGCAATGGGCGGCGCTTTATAAGTGAAGCGCGAAGGCGTGCCGGCGTCTTGCTGCGCCTGCCAAAAAATACTCATTTTTCTTCCCGTCAAAAATTGCCCTTACAGAGCCAGGGTGAAACCGCCATTGACCGGATAGGTCTGACCGGAAATCCACTCGCTGGCATCCGAGGCCAAAAATAACGCCATATTGGCGATATCGGTCGGCTCGCCCGGACGGCGGATAATATATTTCGACATCGTGCCTTTCATCCGCTCGGGGTCCTCCAGCCAGGCTTGCGTCGCCGGCGTGTTGGTCAGTGAGATGACGATATTATTGGCGGTGATTTGGTGTCGTCCCATGGTGCGCGCCACTGAGCGCATAAAGCCTGCCGCGCCGGCTTTAGCCCCTGAATAAATCTCCATGCCAAGGTCGCCATAGCGACTGGCGTCGGAAATGATGGAGATAATCCGCCCCGGCGCTTGCCGTTGCATCATGCCCGGCAGCACCGCGCCGACGCAGTTAATGACGCCGTAAAAATTGACGCCAATCGTGCGGTCCCAAATATCTTTATCGGTTTCCCAAAAAGGTTTGCGCTGTTCGGGTATCGGCTCGGCACCGGCATTGCCGGCATTGTTGACCAGCACGCCGACCGTGCCCAATTCTTCGGCGGTTTTGGCAACCATCGCCTCGACGCTTTCGCGGTCGCTGACATCGGCCTGCACGGCAATGGCTTTGCCACCGGCGGCGTTAATCTCTTCGGCCACCGCCTCGGCGCGCTCGAGAAAATAATCGTTCACTGCGACGCCGCCAGAATTTTCAGCCGTCGCCAAATGTTTGGCGATTTGTGCGCCGACCCCTTGACCGGCACCGGTGACGAGGCTGACACGCCCGCCCATATCCAAAATATCACTCATTTGCTTTCCCCTGTATTTTCTCGCTTGGTTTATGCTTGTCCTCAACCTATTTGAGTTCGAATTTTATCGGCACGCTGAATGGGCCGGAGACGAAATGCGCGCCGACGCGTTTCACCGGGCCGGTCAGCTCGACCGATTTCAGGCGCGGCAGCAGCTCTTCCCAAAAGATTCGCATTTCCAGCCGCGCCAAATGCTGGCCGAGGCAGACATGCGGGCCATAGCCCAAGGCCATATGGCGGTTCGGCTTGCGGGTGATATCAAACTCAAAAGGATTTTCATAAACATCCTCATCGCGGCTGGCGCTGGCGAAGTTCGACATCATCCAGTCATCTTTTTTGATATCCACGCCGCGAATTTGCACATCCTTGGTGGCGCTGCGCATAAAGTGTTTCACCGGACTTTCCCAGCGAATGCTCTCCTCGACCAGGCCCGGTATCAAAGACGGGTCGTCTTGCAATTTTTTCAGCAAATCGGGCTGCTCGCACAAGGCAATCATGCCCGCCGAGGTGGAATTGGAGGTGGTGTCGTGACCGGCGGTGGCGGTGATGACGTAATAGCCGAAAGTCTCGACTTCGCCCAAAGGTTCGCCGTCAATCGTGCCGGTGGAGAGCAGTGTCGCCAAATCATCCTTCGGGTTTTTGCGCCGCTCTTCGGTCAGGGCGGCGAAATAGCCATAGGCTTCCATGGCAATCTCGGAAAGCGCCTGCTGCTGCTCCTCCGGTGTGGCGTAAGTGCGGCCGGTAGCATTGGCCTCCGGATCACCGGCACCGAAAGTTTCCTGCGTCAGTCGCAGCATCATCTCCTCGGCATCGTCGCCAACACCCAGCACGTCCATAATCACCCGCAGCGGATATAAAAGAGCAATGTCATGCGCGAAATCGCATGCCCCACCGGTCTCCATGAGCCGGTCGAGCGTTTGCTGCATGCGTTTGCCGATGCGCGGTTCGAGATTGCGTAAAGAGCGCGGCCCGAACCATGAGGCGGTCAGGTCGCGATAGGCTTTGTGCTTGTCGCCATCCATCTGCACCAATGTCAAGAAGCGGTGCGGCGAGCCGACCTCCTCTATGGTCGCGCGCAGGGTTTCGGCATCGACCAGCACGGTCGGCTGGTCGCCGGCATGAAAGGTCTCATTATCGGCTTCGACCATTTGCACATCTTCGAATTTAGAAATGAACCAAAACGGCGTGAAGCCTTTCGGCTTGGCCAATGCCACCGGTGCAGTCTGTCGCAATTCGGTAAACACCTCGTGGATTTTGTCGAAATCCTTATAGGTTTTCGCGTCAACAATGGCCTCGGCCAATTCCTGTTTCATTTCCATCTGTCGTACCCCTCCATTTGGTCGAAAACGGCCCAAAGTTTTTCGGCTGCGTCGGGGTCATCGGCACAACAACCGATCGTTGCGTCCTGTTCGAAAGAATTTCCGTCTGTCATATGTCCCCCCAATGAGCGCATAGTTTGTCAGAAACCTGCGCCGTAACGCAAATATTTTCGCGTTCATTGGGCGGCGAACCCGCTTGGCAGGGTGGGGCGTGTCTGTTTAAGCTAAAACCGATTACCGGGAGGGAAGTTGTGTCACAGCAAAATGAGTTCAAGCGGGGCTGGCCGGCACTGCTCGGCGCTTTTATCGGTCTTGGCGTCGGCTTGGCGTCGATGGTTTATTATTCCAGCGGCATTTGGATACGTCCTTGGCAGGAGGAGTTTGGTTGGACGCGCGGCGAGATTGGTGTGCAGCAGTCAATCTCGGTCATCGTCATGATGTTGCTGGCCCCGGTGGTCGGCCGCCTGATAGACCGTTATGGTATTCGTCCGGTCACCGCCATTTCACTGCTCGGCTATGGGGCAATTCTGGCGCTGTTTCCTCTCATGAACGGCTCTCTGGCCGTGCTTTATGGTCTCAGTTTCGCTTATGCGATTTTCGGTATCGGCACGACGGGTATTGCTTTCACCCGCGCCGTCAATGCGTATTTCATCAAAAACCGTGGGCTGGCGCTGGGCATTGCGCTGACCTCCGGCGGGGTAATGGCGTATTTAATGCCGCGCTTTATGACACCCTATGTGGCCGAAAATGGCTGGCGTGCGGGTTATTTTGTGATGTTCGCCATTGTCATGGTTTCGACGCCGTTAGTTTATTTTTTGTTACGCGACAGCTCCGCAAGTGGTGGCCCCGCAAGTGATGGGCCCGAAAGTGAAGGTCAAGCGCAAGCTGACGAACAAGCGCTGGGCGGCGCAAGCTTTGCCGAAGCCACGCGCTCGCCGACTTTCTGGAAAGTGGCGGCGATTTTTCTGCTCATCTCCACGGCCATTTTAGGGTTGATACCGGCTTTTATTCCGCTGTTGCAAGATGAGGGGATGAGCGCCGAGGCGGCCGGCGGTCTGGCGGCTATTTTGGGTCTCTCGGTGATGATTGGGCGCTTGCTTATTGGCTTTATCATCGACCGTATATTTGCGCCTTATGTCACCGCCGCGGCGTTTACACTGGTCGGGCTGGGCTGTCTGGCGCTGGGCGTGGGCGGGGTCGAATACGCTGTTTTCGCCGCCATTGCGCTGGGTTTTGCCGTCGGTGCCGAGGTCGATCTCATCGGTTATTACACAGCGCGTTATTTCGGTCTGGCGCATTATGGCGCGATTTACGGATTGCTTTATTCGGTCTTTATTTTCGGCGCTGCTTTGGCACCGGGCTATACCGGCTATACATGGGATGTCACCGGCAATTATGACCTGGCTTTGATAACCGCCGCCGCGTTGATGATTCCGGTGGTGCTGATTTCGCTCACGCTGCCGCGTTTTGAAAAAGCGTAACATTTGTTTTGCTTGCGCCGGTGAAAAGCTTGCGCTTAACTAATTTTGTAATTGTAGGGAGGAAATCATGGACTACAAATTATTGATTAATGGTAAGCTGGTTGACGGAGCTGGCAGCATGCCGGTTCTCAATCCGGCCACTGAAGAAGTGCTCGCCGACTGCCCAACCGCATCGGAAGCACAGTTGAACGAAGCGGTTGCCGCGGCGCAGGCCGGTTTCAAAGTCTGGAAAGAAACCTCGCTCGATGAACGTCGCGCCAAGCTCGGCGAGATTGCCGATATTATCGATGCCAATGCGGATGATCTGGCCCGCTTGCTGACGCAAGAGCAAGGCAAGCCGTTGGCCGAAGCAATGGCCGAGATTACCGGCGCGGCGCTGTTTTTCCGCTATTTCCAATCGCTCGACTTGCCTGTCGAAGTGCTGGAAGATAGCGATACACAGCGCGTTGAAATCCACCGCAACCCACTGGGTGTTGTCGGCGCGATTATTCCGTGGAATTTCCCGGTCTTGCTGCTGGCCTTTAAATTGCCGGCGGCGCTGCTGGGCGGCAATGCGATTGTTATCAAACCTGCACCGACGACGCCTTTGTCGACGCTGCATTTCGGCAAGCTGATTGCCGATGTGTTGCCGGCCGGTGTGATCAATATCATCGCCGACAATAATGACCTTGGCGATAAAATAACCACGCATAAGGACATCAATAAGATTTCCTTCACCGGTTCGACAGCTACCGGTGCCCGCGTTATGGCTTCCGCCGCCAGCACGCTGAAGCGCGTGACGCTGGAATTGGGCGGCAATGATGCCGGTATTGTGCTTGATGATGTCGATGTCGATGCGATTGCGCCGGAAATCTTCAACGGCGCTTTTGGCAATAATGGCCAAATTTGTATCGCCATGAAGCGGGTTTATGCCCATGAGTCGGTTTACGATAAGCTGGTTGAGCAATTGGCCAAGCTGGCGGAAGAAGCGATTGTCGGCAATGGTCTAGAGCAAGGCACACAGCTTGGCCCGCTGCAGAACAAAATGCAGTTCGAGAAAGTCAAAGACTATATCGAGGACGGACGCGCCAATGGGACCATTGTTGCCGGTGGCGAGGTGTCGGACGGCAAAGGCTATTTCATCCCGCCGACCATTGTGCGGGACATTGACGACGATAGCCGTCTGGTCAGCGAAGAGCAGTTTGGCCCGGTTTTGCCGGTCATCAAATATAGCGATATCGATGATGTTATCGAGCGCGCCAATAATACCGATTACGGTCTTGGCGGTTCGGTCTGGTCGTCGGATATTGACCGCGCTTATGAGGTCGCAACGAAAGTTGATAGCGGCACTATTTGGGTCAATAAACACGCTGATTTGCAGCCGCATGTGCCGTTTGGGGGCATTAAAACCTCCGGTATCGGCGCTGAGCTTGGTACGGAAGGGCTCAATGAGTTCACCGCGCGCAAGGTGATTAATATCGCCAAAGCACCTGCGGCTGAATAGAGCATTTGCGGCCGAATAAGAGCCGCGCTTTTCAAAAAATGACTGACACTCGGGGGCAACCCCGGGTGTCTTTTTTATGGTCAGACCGCCGGTTCAAGCGGTTATTTGAGGGCGCTCTAATCGGCCTTATAGGCTTGCGCCATATCGTAAAGAGCCGTGCAGCGCGCGCCCGAACGACAATAGGCCAGAACCGGCTTTTCGGCGCTGTCGAGTATCTCAGCCAGTTGCCGCGCATCGTCATCTGTAAGCGCTGTGCCAACGACCGGTTGATAGATTATCGGCACATTTTGCGCCTTGGCGATTGATTTCAGACTGTCAAACGGCACCGCGCCATCCTCGCTATCGGGGCGATTGCAGATGATGGTTTTGAAGCCGGCGGCAATCGCCGCCTCGATATCGGCAGCGTCCATTTGTGCGTGCACGGCGAAATCATCGCTCAAAAAAGTCGGTGTCATTTAAGTTCCCCCCAATGCTGCGCTTTTGCAGCTGAATAAATCAATGACCGAAGATTATAAAATGTTGCGCGCCAAGTCATCTGTCGTTTTATCTTTTGTCCCTGCGTTTCAGGCCGCCGCATTTTTTGCGATTTCGGCCCCGAAGTCTTGCGATGGGCAGGCTTGCTATAAGCAGGCTTGTTGTAAGCGGACTTGCAAAAATGCCCATTTGCCTGCCAAATAGGACAGGGAGATTTTTATGAGTGATTTGGATTTTAGCGGCAAGACGGTATTGGTCGTTGGTGGTTCCAGCGGCATTGGCAATGGCGTGGCGCAAGGTTTTCTAAGCCGTGGCGCTGAGGTGCATGTGTGGGGCACGCGCCCCTCGGCAGATGATTATGACGCCGCAGATGGCTCTGATTTGGCGGGGCTGCACTATGCTTGCGTCGATGTATCCGACCGCGACGCCGTCGCAGCGCATCAGCCGGGCTTTGACAAGCTCGATGTGCTGGTGCTGTCGCAAGGTGTTGTGCGCTACGGTCAGGAAGAGTTTCAAAAGCCGGGCTGGGATTACGTCATGGGGGTCAATATAGACAGCGTCATGGATTGCGCCGGTAAGTTTCACCCAATGCTGGCCGAGAGCGGCGGCTCGCTGATTATCGTCAGTTCCATTTCCGGCATGCAGGCCAATATCGGCAATCCGGCCTATGCGGCATCCAAAGCGGCGGCCATCAGCCTTACCAAAACTTTGGGCCAAGCTTGGGCGCGCGATGGTATTCGCGTCAACGGGTTGGCGCCGGGCTATGTGCCGACCAAGCTGACGGCGGTCACCACGAATAATGAGAAACGCCGCGAGGGCGCGCTGCGGGCCATTCCGTTGCGCCGCGCCGGTACGCCGGAGGATATGGCGGGCGTGGTAATGTTCCTCGCTTCGCCGCTGGCGGCCTATGTGCAGGGGCAGACGATTATCGCCGATGGCGGGCTTACTTTGTAAGCGGGCTTTATAAGCCGGGCTTTATAAGCGGCTCTATAATCGGATTTGTGTTTAGGCGAGCGCCTCGACAAGACCGGAGCCATGCGTCAGTTCGGCCAATCGGGTCTTATCATCACCCGACAGCGCCGCATATTGCTCGCCAATCCAGTGCAGGCATTTGGCTTGATAGGTGAACGGGTTTTGCTGATAGGGCCGCCCGTCAAGCTCGGCATCGACCATTTCCGCGCCGCTCATCACCGCCTCAGCATTGACCTTGAGATAGGGGATGTAGAGCGTGGCAATTTCGCCCACCAAGGCCAAAAGCGTATCGGGCAGACCGGCGGAGGCATCGAGCCAGTCACTATCATCCTCGGCGACGGGCAGACCCGACAGGTCTTCCATCAACTCGACCCAAGCGTAGACCCGCGGAAACTGCTTGGTGACAATGGCCGCCGGGGTGGGGTCAAAAATCGCCAATTGAGTCAATTGCCCATAGAGCGCGAAATCGGCCGAAGCGGGGCGCGCGCCAAACATGAAAGGTGTTGTTTGCAAATGCGCGTCGAGCATCGTCAAGAAGCGCATGAAACTGTCCTCAATCGTCTGCTTGGTGACGTCATTGGAGCCGACATAGGACAGTCGGCTTATCTGCCGCTCGCTGACAAATTTGCCCAGCGGCTCGATCTCTTCATCGCTGGCCGTCAAATGGCTCCAGCGCGGCAAAATGGAACCGGCCTTGGCGACATCGGCGGCGTAGTGCCAACGATAATGGAACATCGATTTGGTGAGCCATTCATCGCCATAATCTTCCAGCAGCCAGTTTACAAATGCCAGCACCGGGTCAGACGGAATGACGCTGCGCCCCGCATGTTCGTTCTCCAGTCGACGTAATATGGGCGAGCTGTCGGTCACCGCCTGCACGACGCCATCGGCATCGGGCATATAATAGGTCGGCAGCAGCGGCACTTTCGGCTTCGGCATATCATCTTGCTTATTGTTCTTGCCAATGGCGACGCTTTGCCAACACACCTCGTAAGGAATGCGGCGATAGCGCATCAGCGCCAGCATTTTGCGGGTATAGGGTGAGCCGGGCGCGCCCATAAGCTTGACGCTGTTATCGCTGGCCATGAAAATCTCCCAATTGCATGATTGGATTTTGGCGCGTGGAGTGTCAATTGTCTAGCCTTCTTAAGCGCCGCTTTTATGCTAAATGTGGCGCAGATGAAAGCGAGCATGACGGCAGATTTAACAATCATTATTGGGGGCGGACTGCTCGGGGTAACGAGTTTTTACGAGCTTACCGCGCGCGATATGCCCTGTGTGCTCATCGATGCCGAGCCGCAAGTGGCGCGCCGCACCAGCTATGCCAATGGCGGTGGCCTGCATCCGAGCCTGCCGGACCCGTGGAATAATCCGGGCATTGGGCGACATCTTTTCGCCTCGCTGTTCAACCCCAATGCGCCGATGAAGCTGCATGCCGGACAATTGCCCCATCTTATCGGTTGGGGTTTCAGCTTTCTGCGCCACTCGGCGCGCCGGCATTATGACGCCATCACCAAAGCCAATTTCGATCTCGCCGAATATTCAACTCGCCAGACCGAGGCTTTGCAGCAATTCCTCAACCTCGATTATGCGCAGGCCGCGCCGGGCACGTTGAAGCTGCTGCGTTCCGAGGCCGAGCGCCAAGAGGCATTGCGGTTGGCTGATATGCTGGCCGCCAAAGGGCTGGATTATGAGGCACTGAGCCATGCCGATATGCTGGCGCGCGAGCCTTCCCTTGCCGCGGCCAAGGATATTATCGGCGCGCTGTATTTTCCCGGCGATGGCATTGGCGATGCGCGGCTATTTTGCGAAAGTCTGGCGCAGGCGGCGGTGGCGCGCGGTGGCACCATGCGGCTCGGCACCAAGGTCAAAGGTTTGCTGGTCGAGGGCGGCGCGGTGGTCGGGGTTCGTCTGGTTGACCCGAACGGATGTCAAAAAGATGAAGAACAAATCCGTGGCAAGGTGGTGCTGGCGGCCGGGGTTGGCGCAACGCAATTGGCGCGTCCGCTCGGTCTCAATCTGCCGATACGCCCGGCCAAGGGCTATTCTTTGACGCTCGATGCGCGTCATCTGGCGGCGGTGCGTCCGCAGCATTTGTTGGTTGACCCGATGCAGCACATCGCCATTACGCCGCTGGGCGATCGCTTGCGTATATTGGGCATGGCCGAGTTTGCCGGTTTTGACACACGGGTCGAGCCGCGCCGCTTGCGTCAGTTACGCGGCTTTTTTGAACGCTTGCTGCCCGATTTGGCAGGTCGGCTCGACTGGCAGGGCGGCGCGGGCTGGGCCGGATTGCGCCCGATGAGTGCCGATGGGCGACCTTTGATTGGGGCCAGCGGCGTTGACGGCCTGTGGCTCAATTGCGGGCATGGCCATCTCGGCTGGACCAAATCCGTGGGGTCGGCACGCATTTTGGCGGATATTATGCAAGGCCGCGCGCCGGAAACAGAGGCTGCGCCATTTTCTCCTGATGCGGCATTGCGGCGATTGCGCTAGGCTGACGCCATGGGTTATTTGCCGCCAAAAACCAATCAGCACTATCGCGGACAAAGCTGGGCCGTTGGCATTTTGGCGTTGGCGGCTTCGCACACGCTGGGTGTTGCGCTGGCCAAGTTGGCATTGCCCGATAGCGGGCTTATCAGCCTTGGCGGTCTCAATCTGGCGCATGAGGGCGGCTTGCAAATGGTCGCCATGGCGGCGCGTGGCGGGGCGACGCAACTGGTCTGGGGGCTGGTGCTGGCTTTTATTGTGCTGCGGCACCGCGACCTGACGGGGTTATTTGTGCTGCTGGTAGCGGTTGAAAAAGCCTTGTTCATCCTCAGCGGTCTCATCAAGCCGGTGACCGAAGCGATGGCCCTGCCGGGCAATGTGGCGGCGGCTGTGCTGCTGGCGCTCAGTGTTATCGCGCTATTTGGAGCGCGCGCTGCTAAGAGCTCAGACTGATGGACCTGTTTAACCCACAAAACCTCAATCTATTGCCGCGCGACGGCGAGGCGGTCTATTTCGGGCCGATATTCAGTGGCGCGGAGGCCGACGCTTTATTTGACGCGCTGATGCAGGAGGTGGCGTGGCAGCACGACCGCGTTAAGCTTTATGGCCGCGAGATTGTCACCCGCCGCGAGGTCGCGTGGCACGGCGATGAGGCGTATCAATATACTTATTCGCATAACACCAAGACGGCGCGCCCTTGGACGCCGACGCTGGAGAAGTTGAAAGCGGCGGTGGAGGCCGAGAGCGGTGATAGGTTTAATTGCTGTCTCCTCAATCTCTATCATTCCGGCGAGGAGGGCATGGCGTGGCACGCCGATGATGAAAAGGAATTGCAACCCGACGGGGCCATTGCCTCGGTCAGCCTTGGCGAGCCGCGGCGCTTTGTTTTCCGCCATAAGGCCGATAAGGAAAAGGCCGAATTGCGTCTCGAGCATGGCAGTCTGTTGGTCATGCGGGGGGTGACACAAACGCATTGGGAGCACGCCCTACCGGTGATGAAGCGTGCCTTGGGGCCGCGCATTAATCTGACGTTCCGAACCATCGCAGCACCCGCGCTATAGGCGCATAGCGAGTAGGGCGGAAAAGCTGGACTTATGACACCTTTATTGCCAATATTTGCCTTCACTGAGGGAGATTTACCATGTTGAAACTTCATTTTGCCCCTAATTCGCGCGCCGTGCGCACGCTGTGGCTGCTCGAAGAGTTGGGCCTGGACTATGAGTTGAACCGGATGGATTTTCATCCCAAGGACTTGAAATCTGACGAGCACCGCTCGCGTCACCCGCTGGGTCGTATTCCGGTGTTGGAGGATGGCGATATTACCATTTGGGAATCCGGCGCGATTGCCGAATATATTCTCGAGCGGCACAAAAATGGTGGGCTGAAGCCATCGCCGGATGCGCCGAATTATCCAAAATATCTGCAATGGTTCCATTATTGCGAGGGCATGGTGATGCCGCCCATCAACACGATTGTTGTGCATACAATCTTGCTGCCGCCGAAGCGTCGCGACGAGACCGCGCTGGGTCAGGCGCAGCGCCTGCTGGCCAAAGCGGTGCAGCCGGTGGAAGACGATATGGTGGGCAAGGAATATCTTGCGGGCGATTTCACGGCCGCTGATACCATGCTTGGCCATTCGCTAATGATGGCGCAACGTATGGGTGTTGTTACTGATGACCATCCGAACCTCACCGCCTATATTGAACGCTTGAAGGCGCGTCCGGCGCTGCAAAAAGCTTTCCAATATGACAGCTAGACCCAGAAAATAAATCGAAAGAGAGAATTGATTGTCAATGGCGTTCAAAGAACAAAAAATCACCACCGGCAGCTATCTGTTCCGGTTTTTGAAATTCCTCGCGCGCCCCGGGGCAATCGGCCATTTGCGGTCGCTATTGTCTTCGCGGCCCGACGACGAAATGTCTATGATGGATTTTCTAGAAAAACACGCGAGCGAACGCCCCGATGCGATTGCCGTTAAGTTTGAGGACCAACAAATCAGTTGGGGTGAATTGAACGCCAAAGCCAATCAAATGGCGCATTATTTCCGCGCGCGCGGCGTTAAATATGGCGACCGCGTGGCGCTCAATCTGGAAAACCGTCCGGAATTGCTATTCGCCGTTTCGGGCTGTCTGAAGCTTGGCGCGATTGCCGGCATGGTTAATACCGGCCAGACCAATGAGGCGCTGGCGCATAGTCTCAAGCTCATCGATCCGTCGCTGATTGTCGTCGGCTCGGAATGCCTCGGCAATATGGAGAGCGTTAGCGATATCATCGAAGCGCATCACAGCGACAAGCTGCTTTATATTGCTGATGCCGGTCACGACAGCCGACCGGATAATTATCTCGATTTGATGGCGGCGATTGCCGACCAGCCGGTGAATAATATTGTGCCCGACCAAGTTCTGACATTGGGCACGCCGACATATTATATTTTCACCTCCGGCACCACCGGTCTGCCCAAGGCCAGCATCACCACCAATATGAAAATTTTTCGCGCCGGTACGCAGTTTGGTGTCAATGTGATGCAGTTGGGGCCGAAGGATACTTATTATTGCGCGTTGCCGCTTTACCATTCCAACGCGCTGGTTGTCGGCTTTGGCTCGTGCTTGTGCGGTGGGGCGACGCTGGCTTTGCGTCGCAAATTCTCGGCCAGTCAGTTCTGGGAGGATTGCATTAAATTCGAGGCGACGGCGGCGATTTATATCGGCGAGTTGCTGCGCTATTTGCTGGCACAACCCGAGCGCGAGAGCGACACAGCGCATAATGTGACCCGTGTTCTCGGCAATGGTTTGCGTCCCGATATCTGGATGCAGTTCAAAAACCGTTTCGGCATTGCGCGCATTCACGAGTTTTACGGCGCGTCGGAAGGCAATACCGGCTTCGTCAATATTTTCAATTTCGATAAGACGGTCGGCTGGTCGCCGGATTATGGCAAAGCCTGGAGCGTTATCGACTATGACGTCGATGGCGACGAGCCCATTCGCGGCGATGATAGTTTTATGAAAAACCTGTCACCGGGCGAGACCGGGCTACTGATTATGCGAATTAACGATCAAAACCCGTTTGATGGCTATACCGATGCACAGGCCAGCGAGAAGAAAATTCTCCGCGATGTGTTTGAAAAAGGCGATGCGTGGTTCAATTCGGGCGATTTGGTGGTATTGCAAAAGCACGGCCATATCCAGTTTGGCGACCGCATTGGCGATACTTTCCGTTGGCAGGGCGAGAATGTTGCCACCACGGAAGTCGAAAGCGTGATTATGAATTGGCCGGAAATTGAGGATGCGGTGGTTTATGGTGTCACCGTGCCGGGGCGCGATGGCCGCTGCGGCATGCTTTATATGACGCAAAAAGAAGAGGGCAATCTCGACCTCAATGGGCTGGCGGCGCATATGCGCGAAAACCTGCCGGCTTATGCGGTGCCGCGTTTCATCCGCATCGGCCAGAAAGTCGATGTGACGGGGACGTTTAAATTTCAGAAATCGAAGCTGAAAAACGCCGCTTATAAAGTCGATGAAGTGGAAGACCCGCTTTATTTGCTGGCCCGCGATGCCGATGGCGTGGAGCCGCTAACGGGTGATGTGCAGGCCAAAGTCGATAATGGTGACGTAAGGCTGTGAGGCTTTAGGCTTTTTAATCCTCTAATGGCCACAGCCAAGCTGCGCCGCGCACACCGCTGGCGTCGCCATGTTGGTTGCGCACCAGTCGGGTTTCGATGACGTCGGAGAAAATATACGCCTGCCAAATTTCCGGTATGCGCGTGTAAAGCGCCTCGACATTGGACAAGCCACCGCCCAGCACAATCACTTCAGGGTCCACCAGATTAATCACCGCGCCAAGTGCGCGCGCCATCCGGTCGCAAAGCCGTTCAAAGCTGGCCTTGGCCGCCTCGCTATCGCTGGCGATTATTTCCTCGCCGGTCATGGTTTCGCCGGTAAATTCCTTGTGGTCGCGGGCAAATCCGGAGCCGGAAATCCAAACCTCATTGCAGCCATGGCGGCCGCAATAGCATGGCGGGCCCGGCACTTCATCAGCGCGCGGCGCGGCCAGCGGGTTGTGACCCCATTCGCCGCCAATACCGTTGACGCCGTTTTGCAATGCGCCATTGATAACAAACCCGCCGCCGCACCCGGTGCCGACAATCACCCCAAACACCGATTGTGCATCGGCACCTGCGCCATCCGTCGCTTCTGACAGGGCGAAGCAATTTGCGTCATTGGCGAGGCGCACTTCGCGCCCCAGTCTTGCTTCGAGGTCTTGTTTAATCGGCTGGCCGTTAAGGCTTTGCGTGTTCGAGTTGCGAACCCGACCGGTTTGGGGCGATAGCGAGCCGGGCATACCGATGCCAATACTCGGTTCGATACCGCTTTCCGCGGCTGCTTTCTCAGCCAAATCGGCAATCACTTCGATAATCTCGGCATAATCCTCGGCCGGTGTGGCGCGGCGTTCGCGCCAAGCAATATCGCCGCTCGGCTGCAGCAATACGGCTTCCATTTTGGTGCCACCAAGGTCGAGACCGAAACGCATCAGACCTCCAATGGCCCGTGCTCGAGGCGGGGCAGAACATATTTGCCGAACAAATCGCATTC